>Ga0315310_10000151_pt1 | contig 47014 bp, 47 predicted proteins | sample TDP5_MG_FD_203630 | JGI IMG/M metagenome (GOLD analysis project Ga0315310, IMG submission 203630) | Freshwater sediment microbial communities from Lake Towuti, South Sulawesi, Indonesia - TDP5 | ecosystem: Environmental > Aquatic > Freshwater > Lake > Sediment | place: Indonesia: South Sulawesi...
AGCCTACGAAGTCGCCTTTCATAGCGATATTGAGCATTTCCCGCACGTCAGCGGGATTTGCTCTGCCGATAACCGAGTAAACCATTTCGTGGTTTATCGGCTTGCCCAATGAGGCTGCGGCTTGTAGCGTGTTTAGGGCTCTGCGCAGGTCGCCTCCGCTTACTTCATAAATGGCTTCTAAGCCGTCTGGTTGAAGTTTGACTTTTTCTTTTTCGGCTATGCCGCAGAGGTATGTGTCCTGATCTTTCCTGCCTAGGTATGTGAACCTGAAGGGTGCGCAGCGTGATTGTATGGGTTCGATGATTTTGCCGCTGTAGTTAGCGATTAGTATGAATCTGCAGCTTTCGCTGAAGCGTTCCATGGTGCGCCTTAAAGCTTGCTGCGCGTCGGATGTCATGTTGTCGGCTTCGTCTAGTATGAGGATTTTGAACGGGATTTCGCCTATGGATTTGATGCGGGCGAAGGTTTTGATGGTTTCTCGGACCACGTTTATGCCGCGTTCGTCACTGGCGTTCAATTCCATTAGGTGTTCGCGGTAGGTTTCTCCGAACAGGTCACGGGCTAGGCAAAGTGCAGCTGTGGTCTTTCCGGTTCCCGGTGGACCAGCGAAAATGCAGTGCGGCACATTGCGGTTCTTGACGAAGCTTTTCAGTCGATCTACGATTTCGGTTTGGTTCATCATTTCTTTTAGCGTTGTGGGGCGGTATTTTTCTGCCCACATTTCGTAGCTCAAGTCAGCGTTCGCTCCTGTGGTAGCGTATATGCTTGTCTGATCAGAAATAAGCATTATTCACGTTTGTCTCTGAGCGATGGAGGCGAAAGAGGATGTGGGACTGTGATAGCTGTCCTTTCTTGGCAGGGGCATCTTTGCGGTGTGGTTTCAGTTTCAGAAGTATTAGCTCTAGTTGCGGCAGTTTGTTATTTTCAGTTTATGAAGAGAGAAAGAATGGGATGGAGAGGTTATGCGCTTAGTATCCTCTCGATTTCGTCTGTTTCTTGGTCTTCGGGTAGGGGGATGCCTGTGACTTTTGCGGCTCGTTCGGTTAGGCTCATGAGGTCTTTGCGGCTGATGAGGTTGAGTTTCCATTTGCGTGAGCCGGCGAGTAGTTGCATTAAGCCGACGCCTAGGCGTTCGTGCAGGTATGTGTAGACGCCTATGGCTTCGTATGGGATTTCGGTGAATTTGTCGCCGAATTGTTCTTTCAGTTTAGGTACAGCGATGAAGAATTTGTCGGGTGTGGTTCCGAAGCGGTCGGCGAAGGTTCTTGCTAATCGTCCTTCTTTGGCTAGTTGCACGAAGTAGCTGGATTTCATGCAGGCTGTGATGGGCGAGCGTCCTAGGAGTACGGCTTTGACCATGGGTCCGTTGCCGTAGTTGCTCATGGCGATTGCCTTGTAGATTTGGGTTTCGCTGATGAAGCCGCCTGCCATGGCTAAGTCGGGTACGTGTTTGCCTTGTTTTTTGAGTATGTTGGCGCATTTCAATACTTGTGCTTCTAAGTAGACTGTGGGTGTGCTCATTTCGTCCATCATGGGTACGGGGCTCATGCCTGTGCCGCCGCCTGCACCGTCGAATGTGACTGCTTCGATTTTGGCGTCTGATGCCATTTTCATGGTCCATGCGACTGCTGAGGGTCTGTAAGCGCCTGTTTTGAGTGTGACGTGTTTGGCTCCTTGGCTTCGTAGCCATTCGATGTCTTCGACGAAGGTTTTGGGTTGTGGCATGCCGACCCGGCTGTGGCGTTCGAACGACTTGAATGAGCCTTCTTTGAATGCTTCTTGCACTGTTGGGTCTTCTGGGTCGGGTATGACTATGTAGCCTCGTTTTTTGAGTGTGATGGCTTTTTCGAGGTCTCTGATGCGTACTTCTCCGCCTATGGCTTTGGCTCCTTGTCCCCATTTGCGTTCGATGACGTTGACTTCGAGGTTGTTGATGGCGTAGACGTCTATGCCTAAGCGTTGATCTTCCACGTTTGTTTGGACTACTACGTCGCCGTGTTTTCCGTCCCAGAATTTCTTGAACAGGTCTACTCGGCGTTTGAGTTCTTTGCTGTATGTGATTTTGCCGTTTTCGATTTTGCTTTCCATGTCCATGCCGCAGACGTTTTCTCCGACTGTTATGAGGCAGCCTGCGAGTGCTGCGCCTATTGCTAAGCCTTCCCAGTTGAGTCGGGCTACGTCTGTGCTGCCGAAGGCTCCGGTTATGATTGGCACTTTGAGTGGTATGCCTGCTAGTGTGCTGGATACGTCGGCGTTTTCGAACAGGGCTACGTTACTGTCGGCTGCTATGCCTTCTGCGCCGAATAGGCTAGCGTGGATGTTGATGTCGCTCCAGTCTAGGCGGAAATCTTTCAATGCTCCAGCTGTGCTGTAGCCGAACTGAACGGGCTCGGGGTAGAGTGCTTCTCTTCCTCGGAAGGCGCTGAGGCTGATTTCGCACAGGATGGGGCAGTCGCGGATGCATATGGGGCACATGCCGCTAGTGGGCGATACGTCTTTGACTCTGGTTGTGGTGCCGCAGGTTGATTTACCATTCAGATAAGCGCTGTTCTTCGTTACGCGTTCGCTCATGTTCTCTTTTCTCCATATCACTTTTACATATGTAAACCTAGAATATTGAGGGTATCTGCAACGCACTTTTAAAGATTACGTAGAACCCAGCGTCTGACGAATAACACCGAAGAAAAATCGAGTGTCAGCCCTGAGAGCCGAATCCCAAATGAACGCAGAAAGCATAAGTCTTCAGCGTAACCAGGAAGAAAGGTCAACTCAAGAATATTGAACATAAAAGCCATTTACTTCTAAACACTATGCAAATCGATCAAATCCGCTCGGTTTTCTTAGCACATTGACAATTGTTAAATATTAGAAAAGACGACCCTCTATTGAAATCAAGATGAACTCTGAAGAATTTCCGTGTCCTCAATGCGGGAGAATGGTGTCAAGAGCTGATAAATACTGCAGAAACTGCGGAGCAAACCTGTTAGAGTCAACTGAACCCTTGGCTCCTCCTACTTATCCGCCTCAAGAAACAATGGCACCATCGTATGAGAGAAGATTCTCGCTGGTTCGCAGATTCTACAAGCTTTTAGTAGCACCATCCGAAGCCATGAAAGACATAGCCCTCGCACCAGACTACACAGGATTTTTTGTCATAGTGGTGCTGGAATTCTTATTGGCTGCGATTGCCGTTTCAATGGCAATGCAAAAGATTCAGCTTGTTGGAACCTACGGGAGTCGAATCAGCAGTATGCTCGGCGCGCTTCTTGTAGTCGCTGTGGTCATTGCTTTGTTTCTAATAATTGTCAGGTGGGTGGTGAAGTCTCTCATTGTGAGACACGCAGGCGACAGCGGAAGTGGCTGGAGCTTTAGCACCGCGGCGTCAGTAACAGGTTATGCCTACTTTGCCGACGTCGTTTTCACCATACTAGGAATTGCCATTTCATGGCTTATAGTGCCTACGTTCATTATTGACACAACTAACCTGGACACCGCAATACAACTAATGAATGATTACAGAGCACAAATCAATTCGCTCAAACTGGCGTATAGCTTGCCTTTTAACCTCGTCGGATTGGTGTGGAAATCTTATCTCGGAGGCTTAGGAACACACTTCGGAACAAATGAAGAATGTTCAATACGCGCAGGCTTTATCGTGTTCTTTGTACTCGGTCTGATCAGACTACTAATCTCATTTGTCACCTCATAATCAGACACGACACCTTCAGCAGGAGCTCCACCTCGGCTTCCTCTGCTAACCTTAAATCATCCAAACCACAATTCTAGGACAGTACCTTTCTGGAGAGAAGGAGCAGTCTACTCACATTGACCGCGAGACCACCATCATCCATACAAGACGTAGACTTTGTCTTTGAAAACGCAACCGTAAGGATACTGTGCAATCGCAACTGCCCAGAAATTCAACTCGTCGGCTTGAAAGCTGGACCGTTTGAAGAAGGAAAAGAATACGAGGTTCCATACTGGATCGCGAATGAGCTCGAACGTGCGGGCATAGCTAGATTCCGTGAAGAAGAACTGCTGGACATTAGGAAGCTGGACAAGATTTTATGGAAAGAGAAGGTGCAGCAGGCTAGGCAGGTAAGCCACATTGAGCAAGATTTCTATCCTCGCCTCAGACGCTTCTTGTCCCGCCTCAAGAAGGGCGCCAACAGCAGCCCAGAGAGAAACGCTGAATACCGCAAGGCTGAAGCTGTAGCCAGAGACATCATCAACATACGCTTGCGCAAAATCGTCTCCTTAGCCAGCTCACCCGAACAAACAAATGAGACTCTAAACGACCTAGCCAACGAAGAACGCACACTATACAACCAGCTATACGCTTTGGTAAATGAATGGAAAACAAACATACTCAAATAAACACGCGAACTCTAACGTACTCAGCCCAATATTGTCCGCACACTTGAGCTAGTCGCATTAATTCTGCCGTCTCAGACCTGAGAACACAGCTTCAGCTATGTCCACTGTGCCTGCCGCAAGACCAAAAACCATAGCACCTGAGCAAATGACGCCCAGAGGGCTTCTCAAATTGATCATGAAGCCATCGAACGTGATATATGGCCCAGCCATGCCAAAGTACCACCACAGGAACGCGAAACCTGCGACGATAAATCCTCCAATAATCTTGCCGCTAAGCCTTACGACTGCAGCGCCGAACAACGCTGCAAGAGCGAAGAGGAATATCAGCGAAGTCACAGACAAGAAGCGAGCGAACAAAAAAGTTAATCCTATGTAAAGCAGTCCAGCCGCAAGGGACATGTAAAATCCTAGCCTAGACCGCCTGAAAGGTTTGGGTTTTACCAAACACCTCACTAATAATATTCGAACGCGGTTCGAGATTTATGTTTTGTGGCAAATGCTAGCATAGTATCGAAAGGCATGTCAAGGCGCCGTCTCCTTTGCGGAACTCTGATATATCCAACTCCTTAACTGTGAAGCCTTCGCTTTCAACCAGCTTCACCGTCTTAGGATAACCCTTCACTACCAAAACCGTTCCGTTCACAGACAGACAGTCTGCCGCACGTTCTTCACCCTTAGGAACCATAATCTTACTGTAGCCTTTCAGAACATCTAGGTCAAAGCGACCTTCAGCCACAATGACGTAATTGTCGCCGAGATAAGTGCAAGCAGACTTCAAGTGAAGCACTTTACGAACCTTAACAGGCGTTACGTCAAAGCCATCGTTACGAACAATTTCTTTTAGCTGACGCACAGCCTGCACATTAGTTCGCTTGGAAAGACCTACGAAAACCTTGCTCCCAATATTGAGGACGTCTCCGCCGTCAATTGTCGCAGGCGGTTTGATGTAAGAAACCTCCTTCAACGTTTCCAGAACCTTGGCAACTTCAACAACTTCCTCGGCTCGAGACTTCACCTTGATGTTGCAGATTACACCCTTCTCGCCTAGAATGACAGCCGTGTCCTCAACAAAACAACTATCCGGCAGAGTGTTATCGCCTTTCACCCAAATCAGCTTCAATCCAAGACTCTGCAAGGCATCACAGTAGTTTCTATGCTGCTTCTTGGCAAGAGCAACATCAATCGTCTCCTTACCTGTCCTCACACACTGGTCGTAGGAATCAGGCACTGGTCTGACAATCGCATACTTGGCTGTTAGCGTTTTCATAAAAGGTCAATGAAGCTCCAACGTGGTCTTTATGTCTTCCGCTATCATCTTTCGCTTCGATTTCTCAATCAAATAGCTCTTGCCCGTCTGCAAGTATGAGGGAAAAACACGGAGTTGCTTGAAGAAGTACTTGCCCTTTCGGATCTTATACGTCGAACCAGAAGGAATGATCCTTCTGCTCGTGCTTCTTTGAGCAATCAGGTTCATGGCTTTGATGGCAGTGTCCCCCATAAGCAAGACCGCCTTCAACTTCGGAAACAGGCTCAGCTCATTGCCCAGTACACGGACAGAGCAGTTGTCTACGGTCTCTGGAGCTATTGAATACGCAGTTTTCCCACACTTGATGGCTGTAGTCACGTACACTCCCAAGTTCAACACGTCCTTCATACTGGCAACATTGAAACCAGCATCATTGAACGATTGCACAGTCGTCTCAGCGTAGAACGGATTCTTAGACGCGTAGAAGTAATCGCTCAAATCGTCAGGAGGCGCCTCGGAAATCATAAACACCTTAATCTTGTTAGCGTCAAACTCGATGTTCGGAATCACGTAACTCTTCTTATTCACGTCGTTACAAGGAAAATCAAGGCATTTCACATGCTCATTAGGCCGCATCTGGAACTTCACCTTGACACCGAAATGCACAACGTCTCCACATATGCTTTCCTATCAGTTTCAGTGTTTCCTCGCCAATCACCTAACAACTTCTCATTCACATCCTGCTCGATTCGCATACTCAGGCACGCTCATATGGAATCCCTTATCTGAACAAGTTGACAATTACCCAGCAACGCTTACAAGGAAGAATGCAAAGTGGAAGCAAAAGCTTTCCAAAACGTGAAAAACCAAATCGGATACTGCGGACTCTGGTGCGGAAGCTGCATAGTGGGCAACGGAACACTAAAAGAACTAACCAAAAACTACGAACACCTCATCCAAGGCTACGGCATAAATGAATGGGGCGCCACAAACTTCGACAGCAAAGAATTCATCAAAGCCCTAATCTCAATACAAGCACTACCCATCTGCATAGGATGCTTGAAAGGCGGCGGCAACGACCAATGCAAAATCAGACCATGCGCATCAAGCAAGAAAATATCCGACTGCACCAAATGCAACCACGAGAAAACGTGCATTAACCATGAGGCACTCCAAAAAGTGCGCACAGGCGCGCTCAGCGTGGGCATGATCCTCAAAACGAGCCAAGACATAAACTCTGATCGACAACAACTGATAAAGAAATGGACCGCCCAAATCAAGGACAAATTCCCCAACTGCGTTCTCAACATCTAATAGCGATTGGCATCAACACCCACACAGCACCGAAGACCCAGCATCGAAGGAACAATCCAACAACCCTCGTCACAGGCTACTTGTCTGCCTCTGGGCATTCTCAATCGAAGGTTGTTTCGGAAGGCATAAGTATTGATCGCACCATTTTGTTTAATCGGGCAAGACCATCCGCTCACTTAGTGAGATTCGAATTGGCAGACTCTCTTGAGGAAAGCGATTCGAAGGCAGGATTCTATTATGATCTCGGATTCCTAACATGCCTTGCGTATCTTGCTTTCCTAATTTTCATCATTTTATCAGGGATTGGGCTTTCTATAGGAGTTGAGGTAGGCTTAACCAGCTTTGTTCTTCTCAGTTTTGTCTTCTTCTTGGATCTTCAAGGATTTGCGGAAGTTAAAGTCCCTCGCTACGGATGGAAGGGTTCGAGATCTGACTATAGAATAGCTTCCTCGCTTCTTGCAATGGGAATTCCGCTCGTGCTAATAGCGGGCTGCTTAATGGACAGCGGAGTCATCACAAGGCTACCTACTTCCCTAAGCATTATCCTTTTCTTCTCTTGCATGGGATTCTTGATAATCCCAGTTGTTGGGCTAATTTTCTATTTGATTTTCATTCTGAACTTCACACGCCTACACGGCTTTTCTCTCTCTTGGGCGAGAGACAGGCAAATACTCGAAGTGTACTCGAAGCACAGCTTCTTTTATCGTAAACTTCTCAGACGGAAAAAGCAAATCTGATCCCCCTTATTCTGTAACGCCGCAAAACCACAGAAAGCGTGATCACGATGACGCCATAGCGCAAGTTAATTTCATCACGCACACAATTCGCAACCTGAATATAGAAGTAGTAGTCAACGTACACGCGGCGTAGACTACTACTTCTGAGCAAAGACACCTCCGTATTATTACAATCTGTAAGCCGAAGTTAATGACTCATGAATTTTCAGACAACTACAAACAGTCTGCGATCACATATTCAACAACAACTGTTCAAACCTGCCCGCGACCTCCAACATTCCAGATGCTGTGGTCACCCAGAACAGCAGCTTACGACGACGCGCACACAGCTTCAGCCAATATATGCCTCACCGTAGCAGAAGACGGGCTTAAGGGTATGTCACCTTCTTCTTCCACACAGCCTTTCAGCCCCAAGCCGCTCAACATACTCAAATGCCACGCATGCCAACATTAAACGTCACGCATGCCAACATAGAACGTCACGCAAAAACAGCGAAAACAAAACCCGAAACACCATGTAAGAACAGGAACAGAGGTCAAACAGCAAACAGAAAAGGAGAGCTTTCACACCGAAAAAAATTTCCAGACTCATACTAACCCTCGTCCCGCAGCCACTAACAAAATGGACCCTCATTTCCACTACTATCTTTAAATCTGCAAACCGCATTTCACACTTAATCAGCATTCACACTTCTCAACAAAAAGGAGCATCGCCCAGAAATTGACCGAGGAAACCATCACAGGCATAGACCCCCAAACACGATTCCAAGACTTCCTCAAATCAGACAAATACCGCAAACGCCTCAGCCAAATGGCAGTCGACGGCTCAACCAGCGTAACGGTGGATTTCGAAGACCTACTAACCGCAGACACAGAATTCGCCGAAACCCTAGTCGACAAACCCGACGAATACGGCCAACACGCCAACCGTGCCGCCTATGGGCAACTGCAAATCGAAGAACCCGAATACGCCCAAGAAACCCAAACCGTAACCGTACGCTTCCGAAACCTACCAGAAACCACCCAACTCCGCACCTTAGGCTCACTCCACATAGGCAACTTGGTCCAAGTTGAGGGCATAATCGTACGCGCCAGCCCAGTCAACCCCATGGTCATGCGCGCCGCATTCAAATGCAAACGATGCGAAAGCATCCAATACATCGACCAAACCACACCCTTCCTACGCGCACCATTCGCCTGCGCCGACCCAGCATGCCGAAGCAAAGGACCCTTCGACTTCATACAGGAAGAATCGACATTCATCGACTTCCAACGCATCCGCATCCAAGAACGCCCCGAAGACCTACCACCTGGACAATTGCCAAGATGGCTCAACATACGCATGCCAGGACGCGACCTAGTAGACCTAGCCAGACCCGGCGACCACGTAGCAGTAGTCGGCATGGTACGCGCCGAAGCCTCCACCGTACCAGGCGTAGGAAAACAACGAGTATTCAGACTCAACCTAGACGCCAACCACATAGACGTCAAAAGCAAAGAACCCGAAGCACTCATAACCGCACCCGAAGAGGAAAAACGCATCCTAGACATAGCCCGCGACCCATGGGTCCACCGCAACGTCATACGCTCAATAGCACCCAGCATCTACGGCTACGAACACATCAAAGAAGCCATAATGTACCTACTATTCGGCGGCGTCATGAAACAACTCGAAGACATCACAATACGCGGAGACATGAACGCCCTACTCATCGGAGACCCAGGCACAGCAAAAAGCCAACTACTCCAATACGTATCACGCATAGCACCACGAGGCTTGTACACGAGCGGCAGAGGAACAACAGCCGCCGGCTTAACAGCAGCAGTCCTACGCGAACGTGGAGGAGGCATGAGCCTCGAAGCGGGAGCCCTAGTCCTAGCCGACAAAGGTGTAGCCTGCATCGACGAAATCGACAAAATGAGACCCGAAGACCGCGTGGCCATCCACGAAGCCATGGAACAACAAACAGTCTCAGTGGCCAAAGGAGGCATAGTAGCCACACTAAACGCACGCACCAGCCTACTCGCAGCCGCCAATCCAGCCCTAGGCAGATACGAACCCTACCGCACAGTAGCCGAAAACATCACCCTGCCCGTCACAATACTCAGCCGCTTCGACCTCATCTTCGTCCTACGAGACCAACCAGAAAAAGAAACAGACGCCAAAATGAGCGCACACATACTCGACCTCCACAGACGCGGCTCAATGCCGTTCGCCGAATCACCCATACCACCACAACTACTACGCAAATACATCAGCTACGCCAAAAACATCAAACCCCAACTCTCTGAACCAGCCCTCCAGCGTCTCAAAGACTTCTACCTAGAAATGCGCACAGCCGGCGGCGAATCCGAAACCAGCCCAATCGCCATCACAGCCCGCCAACTCGAAAGCCTAGTACGCATAGCAGAAGCCCGAGCCCGAGTAGCCCTAAGAAAAGAAATCCTAGCCGAAGACGCCGAAGCCGCAGTCAACATAATGAAAAAATCCCTAAGCGAAGTCGGCATAGACGTAGCCACAGGCAAAACCGACATAGACCTCATCTACAGCGGCAAACCAAAAAGCCTACGCGACCGACTCCAAATCATACTAGCAACGATAGTTGAAATGGAGCGAGAAACAGGCATGGTCGAAAAAACCAGCCTACTCGACAAACTCACCAAAGAACGCGACATAACAACACAGGAAGCAGAAAGACTCCTACAACAACTAGAAAAAGACGGAACCATATACCGCCCACGAGAAGGATACCTCAAAAAAACATAACCCCACAAACCAGAAACGCACCGAGCCAGAGAAACCTAAAGCCTCACTTATGAATTCAAATCACAAAAAATAACAAAAAACAACCAAATTGACGAACACAGAAGAAAACAAACAAAAACCTTTCACAACACAAAAACAAATAAACACCCCAAAAGAGGCACCCACAACAATTGAAAATCACCGACCTACCACTACCAAACGAAGCAAAACAAATCATAACAGCCTCAGGCATCACCAACCTCTACCCACCACAAGAAGAAGCCATAAAAGCCCAAGCCCTACAAGGCAAAAACCTAATCCTAGCCAGCCCCACAGCCAGCGGCAAAACCCTAATCGCAGAACTCTGCGCCCTCAAACACGTACTCGAAAAAAACAGCAGAATACTCTACCTCACACCACTAAGAGCTCTAGCCAACGAGAAATACCAAGAATTCCAAAAATACTCAAAAATCACTAAACCCAACGGCAAACCAATACGAATAGGCATAACAACAGGAGACTACGACAGCAGCGACCCTTGGCTCCAACGCTATGACATCATCATCACAACCAACGAAAAAGCCGACTCCCTTCTCCGCCACAGAGCCAAATGGGTGGCAGAAACCACACTTGTCATAGCTGACGAAATCCACTTGCTCAACGACAGCGAACGCGGACCCACACTAGAAGTCGTACTAGCCCGCCTGATGCAAATCAACCCAGACGCCCAACTCCTAGCCCTAAGCGCCACAGTTAAAAACGCCCAAGAAGCCGCAGAATGGCTCAAAGCAGAATCCATAACAACCGAATGGCGACCCGTAACACTACGCGAAGGCGTACTCAGCCAAAACGAAATCCAATTCAAAGACGGCGGCGCCCAAAAAATCGAAAAAAGCTCCAGCAACCCAGCAATCAACCTAGCCATACACACGATAAAAACAGGCGGACAAGCCCTCGTATTCGCAGCAACCAGAAAAGGCGCAGTAAGCCTAGCCAGCAAAGCCTCAGCAGACGTAGACAAGCTACTCTCAAAACCACTAAAACGAAGCCTACAACGAATCGCAGAAGAAATCCTAACTGCAGGCGAACGCACACGAATAAGCGAACTCCTAGCCCAATTAACCGAAAAAGGCACAGCATTCCACCACGCAGGATTAGGAGGAGCCCACAGAAGGCTAATCGAAAACGCATTCAGAGAAGGAAAAATTAAAGCATTAACAGCCACACCCACCCTAGCCTTCGGCGTCAACCTACCAGCCCGCACAGTCATCATCAACGACTACAGGCGATACGAACCAGGATACGGCTGGTACCCAATAACAGTACTCGAATACAAGCAGATGGCGGGTAGAGCAGGCAGACCAAAATATGACAAAATAGGTGAAGCCATCCTCATCGCTAAAACCGAAGACGAACGCGAATATCTCATGGATAGCTACGTACTCGCCGAACCAGAACGCATATGGTCCAAACTAGCAGTGGAACGCATACTTCGGGGCCACGTCCTCGCCACAATAGCCTCAGACTTCGCCCACACCGAACAAGGCATATACGAATTCTTCGGCAAAACCTTCTACGCCCACCAGTACGACCCCAAGGCAATCAAAGGCGTCATCATCAAGATACTGAAATACCTCTACGACGAAAAAATGATCGAAGTCGACGGCGAAAACATCGCCGCGACGCGATTCGGACGCCGAGTTAGCGAATTGTACATAGATCCGGTTTCAGGAGTGATCATAAGAGACGCAGTCCGGAAGCGCCCACCGCTTCTCACTGACCTCAGCTACTTCCAAATGATCGCCCATACACCGGACATATTCCCGAAACTGCGGCCCTTCTCCAACGAAATGGGCGAACTAGCCCTGTTTGTAGATCAACACCGGAAAGAGTGGATGTTTCCCGTACCTGAAGAATGGGAAGACCACATCGCCTACGAAGAATTTCTCACAGAAGCCAAAACCGCGTGGGTACTGCGCAGTTGGATAGAAGAGGCAACCGAAGACAGCATGATTGAACATTTTAGGGTGCAACCCGGGGACCTTTACCGTGTCCTCGAGTCCGCTCGATGGCTACTCTATGCGTCGCATGAGTTGGCTCGTTTGTTTGGAGTTCCGAGGGAAGTATTGTCCGGCTTGGACATGGTCAGTGAGCGTGTTGAGAAAGGCGTCAAAGCTGAGCTGCTACCGTTAGTGCGGCTGGAAGGAATAGGAAGGGTCAGAGCACGTGTGCTACACAGGGCAGGGCTGAAGACTTTAGATGACTTGCGGAAGGCTCCGTTGGAGCAGTTGACAAGCCTGCCGCTCATTGGATCAAAGGTAGCTAAAAAGATTAAGGATCAGGTTGGCGGCTTCATCAAGGCTGAGGAGTTGAGGAAGCTTAGGAAAGGAGATGAGTGGGAACAACGGGCGCTTACTGAATATTGAAGGCTGTGGTGAGTTGAGTCAGAGGGGTATGGTGTGGGCTGTGAAAAATTTTTTGTGTTGGAAGTTGTGCTTTTCTGTTTGTGTTCTGGGTTCTGTTGGTTGTTCTTTTGGTGTTTTGGGCGCTGTCGGCTCGTGTTTTGTGGTGACTTTCAACATAGTTTAGGGTGAATTAATAGGCATTTATTGGTGATTTATGAAGTTTGAATCTTGATGTTGAAGTAACAATGAATAAATCATGATGCTAGGCATAGCTGCTTTCAAGTGGCGTGGTTTGGCTGATAGAATCAGGTTTGTTTTGTTCTCGGTTGGCTTAGCTGTGGCTGTTGCTTCTTCGGTTACGTCTTTCTATTTTCTGTACACGAGTGTGCTCGGGCGCCAAAGCTTGGTTTATGAGCCCAGCCCAGTGTTGGCGCTGGTTGAGATGGTTTTTCTAGTCTTGGCTATAGGTACTTGTGTCGCAGCGTCTGAGGTCTATTATAGATATCTGAAGCTTCGAGAATCTGGCCCTGTGAATAGTGCTGATTGATGTATGCTGTGATCTGTCTAGTCTTGTTTTTTGAAGGTTAGCAGGATTATTCCTTTGAGGTATTCGTTCCTGACTGTCTTGTATCCTGCTGAGTGTATTGTGCCTTCCAAGAATTTTGTGAAGGCTTCGGTGCTTTCCAGCGTGAAGTGGGGGACCACGCATTTGATGCTGACGTTCTCTTGTTGAGTACTTATCGAGAAGTCGCTTATGTTCCATGCGCATTTTTTCATGAGCTTTTCAAGGGTCTGCATCCAATCGTTTGTTTGGTTTTTGATCGAAAGGTATTTTCCGCACCAGTGGCCAGCCTCATACCATTTTTTGAGAAGTTCTTCTTTGTCGGTCTTGTATAGTTTTGTTAGCATGTAGTTCAAGAGGTCTACGGGTATGATGGTTGCGCCGCTGTCTTTTTCGAGTTTCATTAGGGCATAGAACTCGGCGAGTTCTGCTGGGGTTGTTTGCATTTCATAAGCTTTTAGCGCTTGTTCGAAGACTTCGTTCGTGAAAGCATAGACAGTTTTGCCTTCTTTGGCGGTAATTTTGATGGCTTCTTCGAGTAGGTCGTTTCGGATTAGGATGAGTTTCTTGCCTTTCTTTGCCGCCATCATCCTCCTTTCCTAGCAAAGTTTTTCGTAAGAGTCAAAGTAATTAGACCTCTAGCAACCTTTCTTTCATTTACGATGTAGCCGAGAGAGTTCATGATTCCTTCTAGCATGGTTGACTGAAACTCGGTGTGCAAATCTGTAAAGTTGGGTTCAATACATCTCAAGATGATCCTGTCTCCAACTTGTGAAACATCCAGAGTTGATGCGTTCCAGAAAATTGTACTGAGAGCATTCTGAATTGCTTGTGTTGAGGTGGGATCTTCCAAGATGGCTGAGAGGTACTTTCCATACCATAAACCTGATTCGTGAAAGGCTTCCTTAAGTGATGTGTCTTTGTTTTTGAAGGATTTCTCAAGTACTAAGTACCATATTCTCTCGGGTATCAATATGCATCTGTTTTGCTTTGCCATTTTGATAGTTGAGTATTCTTTTATGATTTCGGGTAGATCCTCGCCCATCTTATGTGCCCTTATGGCTTGTTCAAGAATAGCATTGGTCAATCCATAAAGAGTGACTTTCTTTTTTTCTGCAATGCCACATAATTCTCTTACGATTTCTTCTTTTGCGGCTAGAGATCTCCTTCTCATTATTGATTGCCATCTTTCTTGTCGGAAGGGTACCATTTCTTCCACTGTTATCGTATTTAATTTTTTCGGCATAGGTGTACTGGTGTCTTGGTTTTAACAAAAAGAAGGGGGGTTGAGAGAATGGGTGGATTCGGGCTATTTCATGTACACTTTGCGCAATACCATTATGGCAGCGGCTATCGCTGCGATGGCGGCGATTAAGGATAGACCCACGGTTGCCGGTTGCAGACCTGTGTCGGATTTTATTGATTCCCCTGTGGTTTCTATGTTTTTGGTGCTCGTCTTAACTGTTCCAATGTCTGTTTCTAATGTTGCCACGTCGCCTTCGATTGAGGTTACTTTTCCTTTGATGGTTCCTACGTCTGTTTGAATTGTGGCTACGTTGCCGTTGGTCACACTTATTTTGGCGTTGATGTCTTCAAGGCTTGTCTTGACGGTCCCAATGTCCGTCTGTATTGTCGCTGTGTTGCCGTTGATAGCTACGATTTTAGCGTTGATGTCAGTAACGTCCTCTTGTATTGTGCCAAGAGTTGTTTCAATAGTGGCGAGCGTTCCTTTGATGGAAGTAATGTTTGCGTTGATGTTGTTGACGTTGACTCTGATTGTTCCGATGTCGGACTTGATCGTGGCAATGTCTCCTTTGATTTCCTCCAGCGAGACGGCTCCTAAGTTGTCTATCTTTGTCTCGATTCTGCCTAACGCAGTGTTGATTGTGGCAACAACACCGTCGATGTCTTCTAATTCTGCTTCAATGCTCTCTAGGTTGGTCTGGATTGTCCCAATGTCGGTCTCAACTGTTGCGATGTTGCCTTCGACGCTCGTCAACCTGCCATTTATCGTGCTTATGTCTGTCTGAATTGTTCCGATGGCAGTTGTTATGTCGGCTATGCGTCCGTTGATGGATGTGATTTCGCCGTTTATGTCGTCGATGTCTACTTGAATCGAACCAATGTCAGTTTCAATCGTCGCTAGGCGGCCGTCAACGCTCGTCAGTTTGCCATTAATGTCGCTGATGTCTGTCTTAATGGTGCCGATGTCGGTTGCAACAGTGGCGATATCGCCTTGAACCTCAACCAGCTTTGCTTCAATGTCATCAAGCTTGACCTCAACTTGGCCGAGCACAGTGTCGACGGTGGCTATGCCATCTTTGATTTCAACCAGCTCCGCTTGGACGTCGGTCAGCTTGACTTGAATCTCGCCTAGGGTCGTGCTGACAGTTGCCATGCTGCCTTGAATGTTGACTACTTTGGCGTTGATGTCGTCGAGCTTGACGTCGAGGTTTCCGATTACTAGGTAGAGTCCGTCGACTTTCTCTGTTATCCCGTTTATCTCTGTCTTTATGTCGTCGAGTTTGATCTCTAAGGCGTCAAAAACGTCTTTAACGAGGTCGGCAAGGGCTTGATGGTCAAGCTTCAGCTCATCACTTACATCGCTTATGAGCGTAATTAGCTCCTGATGATCCAACTGCAGCTTGTTTGCGACTTCAGCGAGTAGGGCTGACAGGTTGTCCAGTTTGAGTTGGAGGTTTTCACTTAGCGAAGTGATCAGTTGGATTGTTTCTTCGTGGTCGAGTTGAAGCTGCTGGGCTACTTGGTTGATTAGGTCAACTAGTTCTTCGTGGTTCAATTGCAGTTTGTCGGAAACGGCAGTGATAAGTTCCGCAAGCCCTTCATGGTCAAGCTGGAGTTCTTCCCCATAGTGAACAATTAAGTCAGCTACATCCTGTTGTCCTTCAAGTAGCTGATCAAGCTTGCCAAGAAGTGTTCTCAAGTCTACTGGTTCGACAACTTCAAAAGAACCGTTAACGATCTCTCCGTCGGCGACTGCCGTCCACGTCCAGGTTCCTACGGTAGCATCAGATGCCAAGTGCAGTGGCGTAAGCTCACCAAGTACCCACCAATTGAAGAACTGCATATTGTAGGGCACTGTGCCATCTTCGATGGTTACTGTAATGCCCTTGTACTGCAAGTATCCGTCGGGGTCGTAGACGCTCACTACGACTTCGGCACCTTCCTTAGGGTCACCAGTTTCTTCTGCCACGTCGATGAAGAAGCTTGGGTAGTCTCCTTGGAAGTATTCGCCGCTTCTAGTGTACATTACGAACAGCACTGTGAAGGTGGCGTCGTCCGTTACGCCTTCCCCATCGACAGCTGTTATCAGGTAGTTTCCAGCGGTAGATACCCATGGAACCCTGAATGATGATTCGAATGAACCGAACTCGTCGGTGGGAACATCATCTAAAATCAGTTCTTCTGCGTCTGGGAATCCATCTTTGTCTATGTCGAAGTACACGTCGACTTGGCTGGCTCCGCTGAAGCCAGTGCCAGTAAGAGTGACAGAGTCGCCCACTAGACCGTCTTCGGGAGTCAGAATTATCTGGGGTTCAACTGTGAAGATCTGCGTTGCTGTGTTTGTTGACGCCACGTCTTCAACTGTTACAGCGTGGTCTCCAGTTACTGATGCAGGAATAGTCAGATCATAGGAATAGGTTCCGTCAAGTCCCGCTGTGATGGTTTCTATCTCAGTGCCATCCAATCTGATTACGATTGAGCCTCCCGGTGTGGCAAAGGTTCCTGTGACGGATGTGATTGTGCCCACGGGCCCGCTGGTTGGGGCAATGAATACCTTTATTCCCCAGAGTGTGAATGCTGCGCTAGCTTCATTGTCATCTTCATCGGTTGCAGTGATTGTGTAGTCTCCGGCTAGTGCTGGTGGAGTTACGAAGCTTGCAGTGAAACTGCCGAATTCATCGGTAACTGGAGCAGGATCGGGAGTCACGTTGATGCCGTCAAAGGTGAATGTAACAGGGCTGGCTCCGGCGAATCCGGTTCCAGTTACCTGAACCATAGTACCTATGGGGCCTTCTGTCACATCTACTGTAACCTTTGGGATTACGTTGAATAAGGCTGAAGCGGTAATTGCTGGGTCGACCGTATCGGCTGCTGTTATGGTGTGAACGCCAGCAACACTAGCAGGCACATTGAAGGTTGCTGTGAAACTACCCGTCGAATCCGTTGCAGAGTCATCCACAACAAGAGTTGTGTCAAAAGTGATGTCGACATAAGCGTTGGCAGCGAATCCTGTACCTGTCACTGTCAGTTCGGTGTCAACGGAGCCTTCGCTTACGCTTAGGATTATCTGTGGCTCAACTGTGAAGGTATCAGTTGCAGAGTTTGCTGACTCTACGTCTTCAGCCTTCACAAAGTGGTCACCAACTGAGGATGGGGGCACAGTGAGCTCATATGAATAGATACCATCTCCTTGCGCTGTGACAGAATCAATGACAACACCATCCCACCAAATCGTGACTAGTCCGCCAGGCGTAGCTTGTGTTCCACTGACTGCCACAAGCGTTCCGACTGGTCCGCTAGTTGGGTCTATAGAGATCTTTATTCCAAACAAAGTGAAGAAGTCTGTGCCAGAATTACCAGCTGAGTCGGTGGCTTTGACAGTGTAATAGCCTTCGACCAAGGGCGGAACGAAGAAGTCTGCGGTGAAACTGCCGACATCATTGGTTACTGGAGCAGGTGGATGGGTAACGTCAATGTCCTCGAATGTGATAGTGATAGTGCTAGTCCGGGCGAATCCTGTTCCAGTAACGGTAACAGAGGTGCCGATGGAACCAGAGTCTGGACTAACAGTTATTTGTGGGATTACAGTGAAACCAGCGCCATCGCTTTCGCCTGCTGTCACGTCAGTTGCAGTGATGGCATGAGTGCCAGCTGCGGATGGAGGCACGATTATCGTGTCTGTGTAAATGTAAGGAGCTCCCGTATCTGCTGTGGTGCTTTTCTGTAACTCTCCCGGGTCAATAAGCGCGTCGCCATCTACGTCAAAGTATATGTTAACTATGCCACCTGGCGTATCGGCAAAACCTGAGACAAGCACGCTGGTGCCTACAGGTCCACCGATTGGCGCAATGGAAATCGTTATCGGGTTTGCTCTTACCAGCTGCATTAAGAGAAGTGCGATAATGGCTGCTAACAATATTGCTGATGTCAAATGCTTCTTGTTTATTCTCTTCATTTGCATGTCTCCTCTCAAATTTGAAATTTTCTTTTCTCCATTCTTGTCGTGACTTGTCTCATCTTGATTCAACAAGGTAGCCTTGTGTTTTCGACTGATGCAGCATTAATAATCTGGGTTTACTTTTGTACACAACTGTGTATATCTTAGACTAATATGACAGCGTTGTAGAGCGTTGATTAAACTACTCTCTCTACGCTTTTTTCAGGAGCGTATTGCGGAGTCAAAACTCGAATGACTTCTTCGGCCACTGTGACAGCCATTCTCCTTAGAGTCTCCGTGCTGCTGGCCGCTAAGTGTGGTGTAAGAATGACGTTGTTAAGCCTGATCAGCGGAGAGTCAGCGCCTAGGGGCTCGGACTCGAAGACGTCTAAGGCTGCTCCAACCGCTTTTCCCGACGCTAAAGCTTCGTACATAGCCTTCTCGTCGACGATTGCCCCACGCGAGGTGTTGACAATATATACACCATGTTTCACGATCTTGAATTCGTTATGAGAGATCATGTGGTGGGTTTCGGGAGTTAGTGGAACGTGCAGCGATATTATATCAGACGTTTTCAAGAGCTGATGAAATGAAGCATATTCAACTCCAAGCTGCTTCTCAAGTTTGAGATTTCTACCCCGTTGATAGTAGATTAATCTCACGCTGAAAGCCTTAAGCCTCTTGGCTACTGCGCTTCCTATCCTTCCAAGCCCTATGATCCCAACTGTCTTGCCCATTAGATCAACGCCGACCAAGTCGCCATACTTCCTATTCCATTCAGCGCTCCTAACAGCTGTGTCGGCTGCCGGTATCTTTCTGAGTAAAGAAAGCATCAATCCAATGGTGAACTCAGCTACAGCCTCTGTGAGCGCCTTAGGGGTCTGGACTATCTGTATACCTCTTTTTTGAGCAAAGTCGATGTCGATATGGTCTATGCCCACCCCGTGGACCCCTATCACCTTGAGCCTTTCAGCTTGCTCTAAGACCTCAGCTGGGATCTTCACAAAGCCACGAGTGACAAAAGCATCAGCGTTTCGGCAAACCCTTAGGAGGTCTTTCGAAGTGGAATTCGGAGGGAGCTGGATGACCTTGCCGCATTTCTTCAAAAGTTTTACTCCATCTGCATGGATCGGTTCAACAATGACTATGGTGAAGCTTTTTCGCAACCGGCTCACCTGTTTTTCCAACAATAAAAGCTTAGAGCGATATATGCCTAATACTGTTAGCTACACACCTCTGGAGGGAGAGCATGCCCAAAACTGAGTTGAAAGGAATCTTTGTCCCTCATGTAACACCTTTTACAAGTGAGGGAGACCTTGACGAAGAAGCATTGAGAACATGTATACGATTTTGGGTCGATGAAGGCGTCTCGGGACTTGTGCCCTGCGGAAGCAACGGAGAGGCGCCATACCTGACCAGAGAAGAGAGAAAGAAAGTGATCAGAGCAGTGATCGACGAGGTTAAAGGAAAGGTTCCGGTGATCGCTGGAACAGGCAGCATGAGCACCAAGGAAACCATTCTGTTTACTAAGGATGCAAAAGACCTTGGCGTGGAAGCAGCGTTGGTGGTGACGCCCTTCTACTTCAAAATCTCAAACAAGGAGATGTACGAGCATTTCAAGGCCATATTGGAGACCGTTGATCTTCCAATAGTTCTCTACAGCGTTCCAAAGTTCACAGGCATTTCTCTAGAACCAAGTGTGATTTCTCAACTTGCCTCCGAGTATGAAAATGTAGTGGGTGTGAAAGACAGCGGTGGAAACATCGGCACGATAACCGAGATCATAAGACTAGCAGGTGACAAGATTTCGGTGTTGGCCGGAACAGGTGACGTAACTCTTTCAACCTTGATGCTTGGAGGGAAGGGCGGCGTAATCGCGGTTGCGAATGTATTTCCAAAGATATGCAGCAATCTGTATGAGGCGTTCAAGAGAGGCGATCATGAAGAGGCAGGCAAGTTGCAGCGACACATATCCTATCTAAATGAAGTACTTGTAAAGAGACACAACCAGCTTTCAGCCATCAAGGAAGCAATGAAATTACTTGGACTACCAGCTGGCCATCCACGCAGACCAGCTTTGCCACTAGGGGATGCTGAAAGAAAAGACCTTGAAGGTATTTTGAAAACTATGAAGCACTTCTAACCGGATAATCCTCTTGCCCTTCTTTCACGCTGAGTCTCTTTTACGACAAAGTCAACTTGCTTTATAGCTGTGCCCAAGTAGTTGTGCGGGTCTAAGGCTCTGTCGATTTCTTTTTCGTTGAGCTTAGCTCGAACCGTTTTGTCTTTGAGCAGAATGTTCTTGAACGGTTGTTCTTCGGCTTCGCTTTTCAGTGTTAATACTCGCAAGCGTTCGTGTGCTTCTTGGCGGTTCATGCCCTTCCTGACCAAGGCTATCATAACGGCTTCTGACATAGTTCTTCCCTGCGTCACGTCAATGTTTCGGCGCATTCGTGCCTTGTCAACGTGAAGGTGGAGCAGAATATTCCTCATCAAATGCAGCATGTAATCGATGAGGATGCAGGCTTCGGGAATTATGAACCTCTCAGTTGAAGTCTGCGTCAAATCACGCTCATGCCAAGTGGGCACATCCTCCAAGGCAGGCAGCGCCAAACTACGCATTATTTTGGCCAAGCCGCAGATGCGTTCACAGAGCTCTGGATTGCGTTTATGAGGCATGGTCGAGCTCCCAACCTGTTTGACCCTCTCAAAAGGTTCAGCTAATTCACCAATTTCAGGGCGTTGGAGTTCCCGTATCTCAGTTGCAACCTTGTCCAAGGTTGAGGCGATCATGGAAAGCAAAAGAACAAACTCGGCGTGCACGTCTCTTTGTATGATCTGGTTCGAAATGTCCGCGGCTTTCAAACCAAGTTTCTTCATAATCAGACCTTGAATTTCACGCGCATGTGGTCCCAGTCCCGCCTGAGTTCCAACAGCACCGCTTATTTTGCCAACTAGAAGGCGTTCTTTGCATTGGCGTAGCCTCTGTATGTGACGCGCGTTTTCCCTCATCCATATGGCAAATTTGAAGCCCAAAGTTATAGGCAAGGCGTGTTGACCGTGAGTCCTGCCTATCATTATGGTACGTTTGTGTTGCTGAGCCTTTTCCAGCATAGCTTCCTCAAGATTGTCAAGCTTGGCTTCAATTAGCCGAACAGCTTCCTTGAGCTGCAGCGCAGTAGCGGTATCATTGATGTCTTGGCTTGTAGCCCCTAAATGCACATAGGCGCCGCTTGCTCCCGCGACTTCAGAAAGCGCACGCACGATAGATGTTACATCATGTTTTATTTGAGCCTCAATCTCTTTGACGCGGTTGAGTTTAACGTTCTTGACCGTGGCTACTTCCATTATTTTTTGTGCGTCTTTCTTGGGAATGTTGCCAACTTCGGCGTGTGCCCAAGCTAAGGTAGCTTCCACATCTAGCATTCTCTGAAGGTGGTTCTCTTCCTCAAATACTGCTTTCATTTCTGACGTGCCGTATCGTCCGGTGTCTATTGGCAGGATGGGCAAGGCTCGGTCCTCTAGGTCTGATTAGAACACTGACTGCAGAAATAACATTTTCAGTCTTTGTCCGTGAGCTATTTCGTTAGACGGTTCTTTAAGATTACTTTGAGCAGATCCGAGCGGGCTATTATGCCTACTATTTCGCCTCGCCTCACGACAAGCACAGCCGGATGATCTTGAAGCAAGGGTTGAATCATGTTTAAACTAGTCTCCTCGGGAACGTTCGGCAGTGGAGCCTGCATTATTCGCTCAACTGATTCCTCTGCAATTGCTGGACTCAAATTTCTAACGATGCTATCTTCGGTGATCGTGCCCACTATTTTGCTTCCCTCAAGCACCGGCAACTGGCTGATCGCGTGCCTCATCATCAGCTGACTCGCCTTTGATATCTTGTCGACCGGTCTAAGTGAGATGACGCGCGGGGTCATGATCTCGCCACATTTCTTTCCTTCGCGTTCAGTTAGCACTTCTAGGATTCTGTTTACTGTGGACAGCCGTGGGTCAACTGCTTCCTTTTCGATCTTGGCAATGTGCGCTTGGGACACTCCAGCCAACGCGGCTAGTTGCCGTTGCGTAAGTCCAGCATCAACTCGCAGTCTCTTAAGAGTTGGACCTTTGATAACCATAATCTGATAACCACTGGTTATTTTCAATACTCCTAAAGATATCGAAAAATATATATGCGTTTCCATTTATACAACTGCGCCAAAATCTAGGGGAAGGTAACATGACGCAAAGGAATATTCTTGTAAACGTCCTAGAACAGACTCCGCTTGAACAGCAGAAACTGGAAATTGTGGAGCGAAAGGGTCTAGGGCATCCTGACTTCATGTGTGACAACATAATGGACAGAATCTCGGTGAAGCTTAGCCAAGAGTACATAAGGAAAGCTGGTCGAATTCTGCATCACAACATTGACAAGTCTCTTTTGGCTGCTGGGGAAGCCGAACCGCGGTTTGGAGGCGGCAGTCTCAAGCAGCCCATGCTTTTGATCATCGGCGACAGAGCAACGGTAGAACTGAACGAAGAAAGAATTCCAGTAGGAGACATCGCCATTAAAACTGCCAAGGAATGGTTCAAAGAGCACCTTCGTTTCGTTGACCCTGAGAAACATGTAAGGTACCAGGTAGAGCTCAAGCCCGGACACCCCGAGCTTATGGACATTTTTGATCGCAAAGGAAAGGTGCTGGGCGCCAACGACACTTCGGCTGCAGTGGGCTACGCGCCTATGACTCGAACCGAGAAAATAGTCCTAGAAACCGAGAAATACGTCAACTCGCCTGATTTCAAGAAACGATTCCCCGAGTCCGGCGAAGATGTCAAGGTGATGGCATCTAGGAAGAACGATGATCTGCGACTCACGATTGGCATGGCTTTCGTAGACCGTTTTGTCAAGAGCGAGAATGACTATTTCAAGAAGAAGAGCGTGATCCACGAAGAAATAGTGAGCTTTGTCAAGAAGAAAACGGACTTCAACAAGATCACCATCGATCTGAACACTCTGGACCAAAGAGGGCGAGGCTTGGACGGCGTCTACGTGACTGTTCTCGGTACAAGCGCTGAAGCTGGCGATTCTGGTCAGGTGGGAAGAGGCAACCGGACAAACGGCATCATCCCCTTGAACAGACCCTATTGTTCAGAGGCTGCAGCAGGAAAGAACCCTGTAAGCCACGTCGGCAAGATTTACAACACTTTGACTCACAGAATCGCAAAGGAAGTGTATCAAAATGTTTCCGGACTCGAGGAAGTGTACATATGGTTGCTGAGCGAGATCGGCAAGCCAATAGATGAGCCAGCAGTTGCAGGAGCACAGGTTGTCATGAAGGGCAAAAACTCGTTTGGCAGCGTCAAAAAAGAAATCGAAGAAGTTGTTAACAAGGAACTTGAGAACATAGCACAATTCACGGAGCAACTGGCAAAGGGAAAGATTCCAATCTCATAATGCAAACACGCAAAGACTTTTTGCTCATATATTTCTGGAATGTTTCCAACCCTACTCCTTCTTGGCAAGATTGCTCAAGAGCTGCGGAAATCGGTGTAGCCCTGATATTTGCCTGTTCCCTTGCAGTGTTGACAGTGTAGCTGAAGCAGTAATTCATAAGTCTTAAAGACGAATTCTGCTGGACATGTGTTTCGCCGCATATCTGAATATATCAGATGAGAACCCCATAAGGAGACGACAATCTTGCCATTGCTCAAGACTTTTCAAGCTCCGAAAGCATCCATTTCAATAAACATCGCAAAAGACAATTACACATTGGGCGAAGCCATCACAGGCGACCTAATTTTCTCTTCAGATGAAGACTTTGAAGCCAAAGAAGTACGAGTCGAGTTGCATGGCATTGAACAGCTACGAACCGGGGGAGAACCCATTCGTGGAGCTTCTGAGACCCTTGAGACGCGCATCTACAGTCCGCGAACAACAACTGTTCAGAAAGGAACAACTGTGCAGTATGTTATGTACAATGGGCAGAATAGGGTCAACGACAGATTCAATGTTCAAAGAGGGTTCAACAGACAGTTTCCATTCAGGATAGCAATTCCAACGAATCTTGGGCCGACCTTCCAAGGAACACGCATGGACGGCCAATGGCTCGAAAGAACTTGGACTCTTAAAGCCATTGTGTCGATCGGCGGAAGACCCGATGTTGAAGCAGGAAGAGTTCTGAATGTTTATCTGCCGTCAGCGGCACCTCAAGCACCCACAATCGCTCCACCTATCTCTATGCAACCTGGCTCCGTACCTGTTCAGCCCACATCAGTACTCGCACCAACAGCCCAGCCTCAATCTAGACCAGCACCGCCAAGAGATGTAATAACCAGTTGCACGCGATGCAGCGCACCCATCAGTCCCAGTCAAGAAGACCTCATAGTAACCTGCCGCTACTGCGGATACACGATTTCAATTGCAACACACGACGAAATCAAGCAACACAGCATGCTCGAGAATCGCCTGCTCACTCAGCAGGCGGTTGAGGCAGCTCAGAAGTACATGGACAAAGGCATACTCAGATCAGGTGTATCACGGGACGCTCAGATAACCAACGCCAAACTGCGCTTCATTCCCTTCTGGGTTTTCCCAACCAACACGACAACTCAGATGAGCGGCGTCGCCGGGCAGGGAATCTCCGGAGAACTTCACCAAGCGCAGGAAGCCTTGTCTGACAAAAGGAGTAGCAAGCTTTCAAAGTTTGGCAAGTTGGTTATTGCTGGCGCCAGTGCATACTCAGAGATGCAGCAGAAGGACAGAAAGCCGCACAATGTGGTGTTGAATTTCTCCAACTACTACGTTTGGCCTATGCTGGCTAGGAAAACTATGATCAGCGAGATCAACTTCTACGACGTGCCAGCTGCTAAGAAGATCCCGTTTGACGTCGGCAAAATCCCGAGTGACGCCGAATTCTTGAACACTGAGTTCAATGAAGAAGAAGCAAAGAGCAGTCTCAAACCTGAGATCGAAGCCAAAGAGAGGCTGATCGCAAGCGGGAAAGTCGATACATTGCAGTCATGCTCAACCAACGTGACTATTGGCATGGGCGAATTAGTTCACGCACCGATATGGTTCGTGCATTACTCGTTGGGCGGCGACAACTACGTTATCTTGGTCGACGGCTGCGAGGGCAAGGTGTTGGGCGGCGGCAGACCGTTATTCAAGTTCACATAGGAGGAAAAAGACGAAATGTCTACAGCAGAAACGATAGAGCGAGTTAAAGAGCGACAAGGAATCTTTGGCAAGATCCAAGATGTATTCACGTTCGGCTATGCAACAAAAGAGGACCTACGAGAACTAGACAAGAAACTGAGAGACAACTACTACGCTGATTTTAAGGGCCTGCGCCACAAATGGGAAGAGATATACTTATCTGCTTTGAACGCTGGTCAAATGGCTTTGGGCGACGACTTCAAAAAAGTCATACAAGTCGTGGACAGAGTGGCTGAGAAAGTCTATCGCGCTGACTACGGCTACGCAGGCCTGTTTGATCGCAAGGGCCACATCAGAGAAACCGAGCTGGCAAGAGTATTCAATTACGACAAGACTCTAGGCGAAGACATTCAAGCCATGAGCAAAGCCGTCGATGAGCTTTACGGCGACATGGAAGCCGACAAGTGGACTGATGCGCGGCCTAAAGTGAAGAACGTCAAGTCACTGATACTGGGTCTTGAAGCCAAGTGGGATAATCGTGAGAAAGGGTTCAGACCCTTGGAGGTGTAACTGAAACATGCCATTAATCGAGAAAGTTGCATGGGACTATGCAGGCGCAGAGGATATTGCCTACAGATTCCCGAATTTGTCGTTGAAAGCCGGAAGCCAAGTGACGGTGAAAGAGAACCAGTGGGCCGTGTTCTTCAGAGATGGCAAAGCTTATGATGTCATGGGACCTGGACGCCACACTATCACGAGCAATAACATTCCATTGTTGACTAACGCGTTGCGTAAGATAGGTTTGATCGGTGACATCTATGAATGCGAGGTTATTTTTGTCAGTAGCAGTCAATTCAGGGGCAATTTTGGAGGCAACGCTTACTCAGCGCCAAGCGGAGACATAAAGTATCAGGCCGAGCTTGGATTCTTCGGCTATCTACTGTATAAAATCGAGGATCCAAAGCTTTTCGTCGTGGAGTTCTTCGGCAACAGGTCCGCAAGTAATTCTAAGGACGTTGAAAACTACATCAGAGGCTTCGTTAATGAGCGCATCATAAACGAGTTCGGCAACTATGACATCGCCACCGTGGTCAAGAATGTCGATATGACTACGGACAAGGTTGCTTTGAAAATCAGCGATGAAGGAGCCAGAGTGGGCTTGAAGATCGTTGACTGCGTGTTCGAAGGGGTTAAGATTCCTGAAGAGGCTCGAAGATTCGCGTCAGGCGTGGGCGCACAAGCCATGGCCATGCAGTACATGAAAGAGACAGCGGCAGAACTCAAGGACGGTCAAGGTGGAGGCGCAGCTGCAGCCGGTGTGGGCGCAGGTATTGGGTTGACGATGCCTTTCATGATGGCTCAGCAGATGCAACAGGGTCAAGGGGCTCAGCAGGTAGTTGTATGCCCAAGCTGTGGCAACAAGAACCCAGCAAATGTCAAGTTCTGCGGAAGTTGCGGAGGCAGCTTAGCCCCGCCTGCGAAGGCCACATGTCCGCACTGCAAGAGTGAAGTTCCAGCGAATTTGAAGTTCTGTGGCAACTGCGGCAAGCCTATGGCCGCACCCGAAGTCAACTGTCCAAAATGCAACACGAAGAACGCTGCGGGAACCAAGTTCTGCGGCAATTGTGGCGAAAAACTGGCTTAACCGCGAACTTCCTTCTTTTCTCCTTGTTTCGCTTTTCCTAGCTTCGTGCCGCAGTTTCCACAGTATGCCATAAAAGGCACCTTTGCTTTGCATTTCGTGCATTGTGTTGTGGGAAGCGGATAAAGGGGCAGTCCACATTGCCAGCAGTATTTGTTTTCGATCGAGTTTCTATTCCTGCAGCTGAGGCACACGATCACTTGTTTGGTTAATGCTTCCAGTGGTTTCATTACTTGAAACATGTAACTTGACATTGCGAGTCCAAGGCCCAGTCCCACTCCAGTTGAGATTGCATTGCTGGGTCTGATATGTGCCATGTTCGGTCGGTTCCTAGGCTTGTGTCAATGCTAAATGTGTGCAAGCTGTGGTTTAGGTGTTCAGCGTCGAAGCGGGCATTCGCGTGATCGTTGTCGTAACGTGACGCTCAGTGACAGTCACGAGTTAGAGTTCGAGGCCTAGTTCGAGACCTAGTTCGAGGCGGATTTCTCCTTTTTCGATGTCTTGGTTTGAATATGCTGTTGTGTCGAAGCCGATGAGTTGGAAGCCTTGTGCCAAGTAGAACCTGATCGCATCAACATTGCAACTTTGTGTCTCTAGTATCAGCATTCGTGCGGCTTTCTCTTTGGCTATTTTGATGGCGTGTTTCATTAGTTGTGTGCCTATGCCCTTTTGTCTATGTTCCTTTTTGACTAGTAGTTCCCAGATGCGCGTTCGGTTGTTCCATTTTTCGTAGCCTGTTTCGATCCAGCCGACTGGCTCGTTGTTGAGAGTTGCCGCGAAGGCTCTTGGTTCTTCGACATAGTCTGCAAAAAGTTTGTCTTGAAATTCTTTCCTGATTGGTTCAGGGAGTGGTTTTAGGGTTAGTTTGGCGATCCATGTTTTCTTTGTGTGAGATATCCGGAGTTGGTAGTGTTGGTTTGTTGTGTATTCGTATACGAGTTTGGGAAGAGGTGTGGTGTTTTTGTGCAGTTCTGTGATCTTTGCTTTCATGATGCTTTCATCGCTTGGTTTCCTTGAAGTGTGACGAATCCTGTTTTTTCCAGATCTTTGATGAATCTGAGTGCGCTTTCCATCGTTGTTTCTCCGTATTCAGCCGAAACTGCTTGGACTATTTCGTGTAGGTTTCGATGGTTATTCATGAAGTTGAGGATTTCAAATTGCTTTAAGTAGAATTTTGGATCTTTCTCGTTGATTTCTTCATACCATTTGTATTGTTCGTCGCCGATGAGTTTTTTGAAGGTCTCTGACGATAAAGTGCATTTGACGAGGCGTTTTGGGACTATGGTTTTGGCTTGCTTTTCGGCATCTGTTTCTTCGGTTTGAGGTGGTAGGGTTATGTCGAGTGATCTGCTTATCATTAAGATTGTTTCGTGAAGCCTTGCGGCTGCTTGGTTGCCTGCTTCTTCGACGTCTTTAGTGAATTTTTGGATTAAGGCGTCGAGTTGTGTGGTGTCTGCGAGGCGTTTGACCGATTGTAGTGCTTGTTTTTCTCGCTGCGTGACGTGTTTGATTCTGTTTTTGTGGTGTTGAGCTGTTTTCATCAGAGTTTTGGCGCGTTGTTGTGGGTCGGTTTCAGTTTTCGGGTCTTGGGTCTTTTCGTAGAGTTCTTGGGCTGCTTGGTGTTGGGCGTTTTGTATTCGGGCTATTCCTCGGCTGCAGGTTTGGTTTAGGATGTGTACTGCTTCGTTGGTGTCTGCGTTTGCGAGTGTGAGTGTGGCTACTGTGGTGATCCAGCCTACGCGTTTGAGGCTTTCTGGGCTTACTTTGTCTATTGTGTCCATGCTGGTGTGGTAGAAGGTGTCTGGCCATTGCAGGAGCATGATGCAGGGCACGTTGATGGTGGAGTCGACGAATATTTGGTGGTCGCTTCCGCCGCTGTGCATGCTCTCAGCGTATCTGAAGGTTGAGGCTACGCCGAAAGCGGTTTCGTAGTCGAATTCTTTGATGGTGTCTTCTGTTAGGTTGAGTATCAGATCGTTGAGGTATGAAGGCATTGAGTCTGGCGTGCGCTCAATGTTCAGGGTTGATTTGCATAATTCTTGGTTTTGACCCACCATGTCTAGGTTGATTCCCGCGACAAGTCGGCTTGCTGCGTTTGGGTGATCATGCAGGTAGGCTATTGTGCCGCTGAATTCTGGAACCCACATGAACCGTATGGTTCTCTTCGGTTTGGCGAGCTTGTTCGTGGTGAATAGTGTTTGCATGGTCCTGGCGATTTCGATCAGTAGTCCGCTGCCTGAGGCGTTGTCGTTGGCGCTAGGTTGCGGGTGACAGAGATGGGCAATTATGAAGACTTCCTCGTCTGGTTTCTCAGAGCCGTGGATGGTTGCTGTAACTACGTCTATGTTGCTTGGGAATAGTCTGGCATCGACTTTGGCTTGAAGCTTGACGGTTTTCTTATCTCTTAGGAGGTTTCTCAGGTGGTTTCCTTGGCGTTTTGATAGGCTGAAGCCGAATCGTACTTTAGGTAGGTTTTCCGCTGTGGGCCCTATGCCTTGGTATCCGTGGGCGTCGGGTATGTCGATGCTTTCGCGTACGTTTTTCATTTCCATCGGGAGTGTGTCGGTTATGACGCCCGCTGCGCCGTTTTTGTAGACTGCTTCTTCGTGTACGGTTCGTGCGCGTCCTGTTGCGAGTACGAATTTGTTTTTGACGTCTTTGCCTTCGTAGTGTTCGGGTTTGATGCCTTGGCCTACGTCTATGAGCTCGGCTGTTATGCCTTCGGGTGGTGTGGCGTTGCTGCATGTGTGTAGTGATGTTGGGACGTCTGCGTAGCGGGTTATTAGTTGTTGTTCTGGTTCGATTAGGCGTAGTTCGGCGTTTTTGACTTCCCACCCTACGGGTGAAGTGTGTGTCCAGTATTTTGTGGCGCCGTCGGATTTGAACTGCTCTATTTTTGCGTCTGTTAAGCCTATGTTGAGTAGTTGTTGTTTTACGTGTTCTGCGGCTTGGTGGAACATTGTGGAGGCTTGGATGCGGTGGTATTGAGTGATTTGGGCTACGTAGTCTTTGGCTTTTTCACCGGATAGTTCTTCTTTGACAAGTTTTTTGATTTCTGGGTTCATGGTTGAAGGGTTAGGTTGATTGGCGTATTTGTGGTTTTATGTTGGATGGCTTGTGTTAGTTTGGTTGTTTTTTGTTGTTTTCTGGTGTTATTCCGTGTGATTCTGCGTTACACTGTGTACTTTGATTGCGAAGGAGGGCGGGTTTTCGGTGGTGGATGAGGATTAGTGTGAGTGCAGGAAGATTTTCTTGGTGAAAGCTAGGGCTTTTCTGGTTGTTTTTTGGGCGCCGTTGGCTGGTGTTCTAGCGTGACGTTTAATGACTATCTTTTCTGTTTGCTCTGGCTTACGTACGAAAACGTTATTCCATGTTCAATGAATGATTAAGTAGCAATGAGACAAGTTGGCGCATGCAGCACGAAGGCGAGTGTTTGATTTGGGTGAGCCTGAGCATACAGTAACGGTTCATGTCAAGTATGGTGGTGTAGAGCAGACGTTCACTGGCGATGTGAATGTTGTTTGGGTTAACATAAACAGGTTCTTCAGTGAGATGATTCCTGCGTTTGACCTAGCCCGCAAGGCTACATTGACGATAGACTTAGCCAAGCTAGTTGAGGATGTTAAGGATGCAATTGCCATAGCGCCTGAAGGTCCTGTGCTTTTGATTCCCAAGGAGAAATTGACGGACAGTGAAATCTTGCAGTTTCATCTTCTCGCAGCCTATGTTGGTTTTCGATTGGGTAAGCTGTCGAGTGATACCATGACTAAGGAAGAGTTGCAAGCGAAGCTCGGAAAAAACATGAAAATAACTGCCACTAGGCTGGGTGAACTAATCAAACAGGGAAATGTAGTCAAAACCGAAGAAGGAAACTACAAGCTTGCAACTCTAGCTATAGCAAGGTTGCAAAAGGAAACGTTACCCAAGGCTTTATCCAACCCATCACCTAACATTAAGCCTTCTAAAGGCAGTTCCTATTGGATGGAGACATCATGAAGGAGAATCTTGTTATTAAGACCATGCTCAGTCATAAGTCAATCCGAAAATACACTGATAAGATGCCTTCTGACGAAGTCGCAAAGACAATCGTGAAAGCAGGTCAGCAGGCGCCTTTCGCCTTTCAATGCTACAGCATACTATTATCACGAAAGCAGAAAAAGAATCCCTACGGAGCACCATTACTCTTCACGATCTGTGTTGACCCTCACAAATTCGAACTTATAATGGCTAGAAGAAAATGGAAGATAATCATCAACGACCTTGGACTGATGCTCTTGGCGATTCAAGATGCGGCTTTGTTGACCGAGAACATGATCGTTGCTGCAAGAAGTCTGGGACTAGGAAGCTGTCTTCTTGGAAATGCTCCTTATAGAGCTGATAAAATCGCGAAAGAATACGACCTGCCCAAAAGGGTATTCCCGCTGGTTCAGTTGGTGATGGGATATCCCGCAGAAAACCCGCCTCCGCGGCCAAGATACCCGATGGAATTCACCTTATTCGAAGACAAGTACCCAAGACTGAATGAAGACATCGTTAAGAAAGCCATGAAACAAATGGATGAAGGATACCTTGCCCAAGACTACTATCGAACGCGCAAGGCAAAAATACCGTTGACAGTTGACCGCAAAGAAACATTCACATACGAGAACTACAGCTGGACGGAACACATCAGCCGTAAACTGGGCCAGTGGAACCCCGAGCCGAATGAATTGCTCGAACAACTCGAGAAACGAGGCTTCTATATCATCGGCAAAAAGAGGTGAGCACAGGCTTCTCTAGTGAACTAATACAAAACCTTCTCGCTCATTCTAACTCTACCATTCTCTGTTGGCACGCCTTCTCCCGCAACGAGTTCTCTTCTCTGAGCTGCCGCTCTCTTTTCGCCTCCGAATTTCCCATCGGACCTGACAACGCGGTGGCATGGAACGATAGGATGGAGAGGATTCTTGTGCAAGGCGTTAGCGGTAGCCCTGTAGGCACGTGGCTTGCCGATTTTCTCAGATATCCTCTTGTACGTGCTGACCTTTCCACGCGGAATCTTGAACGTAGCAGCCAAGACCTTCCTCTCGAATTCAGTCTTCTTGGACAAGAAGCGAATCACGTCTTCCTCAGTCTTGACGTCTTCCTTTCTCATTAGCCGTCTCCCCTTCAGTGATCCATGTAGATTGAGCATTTTAAAACATACATAGGGATTTTAAGCTTTCACTGCACGTCTCTAAAGCTTAAATTATCCTGTTTCATCTAGGTTCCAAGCGCAGCTGAAATCGGTCTTTCGCACGCAACTCAGAACACTAGTTAGAGAGGGAGAGGATGTGGCTGAAAATGAAAGAAAGGTAACCCGAGATGATGTAATTAAGGCTCTTGTCAACGCCTTGAAGCCCCTTGACTATGCTCATGCACTGTATGAGGGCGGTGCAGTTGCGTTCAACCGCGTTGACGAATGGTCAGATGTTGACTTGTACTTGGTTGTGGACGATGAAAAAGTGGATGAGGCTTTTCCTGTTGTGGAAAAAGCTTTGAAGATGCTGTCTCCGATCAAGCAGAAGTATGAGGTAAAGCAGCTTCCTTGGCCTGGGGTCTCACAGGCTTTCTACAGGTTGGAGAATGCGAGCGAGTATCTGCTCATTGACTTTGCTGTTCTCAGGTTGAATGGTTCAGAGAAGTTCCTTGAGCCAGAGATTCATGGTAAACCTGTTTTTTACTTCAACAAGGGTGGCGTGGTTAAGGCGCCAACGCTTAACAGAGACGCATTGAACAGGAATCTGCATGAAAGGCTTGTGCGGCTTAAGGACAGGTTTTCAATGTTCAATGTTTTTGTGCAGAAGGAGATCAACAGAGGCAATTACGTTGAAGCTTTGGGCCTTTACCATTCGCTGACTCTGGGTTCGGTTGTCGATGCATTGCGGATCAAGTACAGTCCGTTTCATCATGATTTCAAGACGCGTTATATACAGTATGAGCTTCCGAGGGAGATCGTCGAGAAACTGGAATATCTCTACTTCGTTAAAGACGGTGAGGATCTTGAGACGAAGTACCGTGAAGCGACCGAGTGGTTCAATCAGATCATGTCAAAGCCCTAAATTAGAACTCGCAGGCTGATAGACAACTGTGCTTAGCCCCACGGAGGAATGGCAATGAAGCAATCTAGATTAGTTGATGAAATAGCCCGTCGAATTTTGCAGGGTGATTCTGACCCGGTAGTTCGTTTTCGCCTATTGCGTGACGTTTTGAGAAAGCCCTTTGATGATGAGGAACTTGCCAGCGCTCGGCAAGGGATGTTGGAGAGCCGTTCAGTTCTAGAACTCAAAGGGCTACAGAGACAAGACGGAGGCTGGGGCAGATTTCATTCTGCGATGAAAACCATGGGGAAAATCGGAACTACGGAAGCCGCAGTTGAGAGGGGGTTGGCTTTAGGTCTTGAAGCCTCTGATCCCCTTTTCCATTGTACGGTGAACTATCTTTCGTGCCTGCTTGAAGGATCGGTTGATTTTCCAGATCCTCCAGAGCGGAACGATCGTTGGTCCACGGGCAAACGGCTGTTTGTGGCTTCAACCCTAGCCCGGATACGTCCAGCCCTCCCTATTCTTGATAAAACTTGGGAGGTGTGGGCAGCTATTGCTAGGCAGACGTTCATTTTTGGGAAGTACGATTCAGAAGCGGAGGTCCGAGCGCATCGGAGACTGACAGGCGCTTCTGTTAGGGATAGTTACTTGGTGCTGAATAACAGGTATCAGTTGGCTCTCCTTGGGTCAAGAGCATCAAAGCTGCCGAAAGCTCTTGAGAATGCTTTAGTTGACTGGGTTTGGCACAAAGAGGATGGGGTTGGGTATCTGGGCATTCCGTTGGCAAATCCTCCTCGTTGTTTCACGCCTAGAATGCTAGATAGGTTTTTCACGTCGATTGAGTTGCTTTCTCGCTTTCCGAGTTGGCGTAGGTTAGGAGGTAGCCTGATTGGATGGTTGTAGACAATGCGCAATGAAGAAGGATTCTGGGATTTTGGACCTCGGGCAAGCACGTCAGTTTACTTCCCGTTGTCAGAAAGCTGGCGGAAAAGGAAATGCCGACAGCATGACTGGTCAGTGCGAGTTCTCGCATTGCTCAAGAATTTCTACGACGACACGAGCACATCATGAATGAAATAGGCTTGTTTGTTGGCGTGCACATCCATGCCATCTGTGGGGAAGGAGAGGTTCGTGGCTCGAACCGAGTCAGCGTTTTTTATGCGGCTTGGTTTGCGCATGTGCGCTTTTGACTCGAGGTTCGCGAACCTGCTCTTCCACAGATGGCTTCGTGGGAAAAAGCTCGATTGCCGTTAAGATTTGGCATGTTTTAGTGGGCTTAAGGTTTGTGGAGCACCTACGCGCATGCTGATTTGGAGTTGGAGTTCATAAATGCTATAATCTGGTTGTTGTGGAATGATGGAGTTATGGACGCGGTTTGGATTGTTTTTGTTACGTTGTTCTTTGTTTTTGGGTTGCCTATGATTTTTGTTATGATTTATTTTTTGAAGGTTCATAAGCCGTTGGAGCAGGCTAGGATTGAGACGCCTAGGGAAGTGATTGTTAAGGAAGTGGTCATGGTTCCATGTCAGTATTGTGGCGGTCTTATGCCGACGACGGCGACGCAGTGTCCTAGTTGCAAGGCGCCAAGGAAGGCGTAATCGAGAGTGCAGTGATCCGGTATGTTTGACTTTGCAACTCTGTTCTGGCTGTTGCTTGGTATAATGGCGTTGATCACGGTTTGTTTGCTTCTCATCGGTTATGAGATGGCTAAGCGGGATAGGGTGCGTACGAGGGAGCCTGCTAGGGCTGCGAGGGAGTGTGCGTATTATTTTGGGTTTTTGTCCAAGTATCCTTTGGACAAGCCGATTCCGGATGAATGTTTTGGTTGTGTGCTTGCGTTGTCTTGCACCAAGGCTGTGGAACCTGCGAAGGGAAGGGCTACGGAAGGGAAGGTTGTGGTAGCCGCGCTTCAACGTTAGTTGCAGTGCGCGTTTCAGTGCGCGTTTCAGTGATTGTGAATACTGAGTTTTCGTTCATAACCTATTTGTTTCAAGAGAGGTTAGCCGCTGTGTTTGTGGGAAGGATATGAGTGAGGCGGTTGAGCACTTTAAGCGCAAGGTGGCACGTCTTAAGAGGGAGTCTGAGGAGCTTCAGCGTTACAAGCGGGATATTGACTGGCTTAAAACATTGCAGAAGAAGCTTGTTAGAGAGGGGTTTGACTAGCGTTTTACTGCAATCGCCATGCTGCATTGGGCTACGGCTTTGTGCTGGAAAAGAAATTTCAAAAAAAGAAGGCAACAATCGGCTTATACCTTCTTCTACCAGTTTCCGGCTGAGGTTGTGTGGGCGTCGTTATCAAACTGTTCCTGGTGACATCATCATCCAGCACGTTTGTGGCTGCATGCATTGGTTGTGGACCTAGACATCGTGGTTTGAACAGTTGTATTGCTGGGTTGAAGGGGGTGTTACTGGTTTTGTGTTGCCGTGATTGTGGCGTCGAAGCTGAAGGATGTTATTCCTTGAGTGGTGGGGGACACGTTCAGTGTTAGGGTTGTTTTGAGTTGTTGATTAGGATTTATGGTTTGGTTCTGGTAGTCCCAGTTTAGTGTTATGTGTTGTGAGGCGTTCTGGGGGGACCAGTTTGTTGTGTTCATTGAGAGCCTGATGTCGGTGTTGCCCGTGTTGAGCAGGTAGATTGTGACGTTCTTTGTGGTGCCGGCTTCGATGCTGCCCCAGTTGATTGTTGTAACCTTGTTCGTGAGGCTGGTGTCCCAGTAGGCTTCGATGGCGACGGTTTGGATGGTTGTGACGTTTCCAGAGTTTTGTAGCACTAGGGTGTAGAGCGTCATAGCCGTGACTGTTAGGGCCGCTGCTGCGACTGCTATTAGGACTGCGATCTGTCTGTTTCGAGAAGGATATGGGTATGTCATTTTGGGAAAGCCGAAATCATATGTCGTAAGACTTGATATTATCTATTTTCTCGCATCTGCTCAACATTCATACAAATACCGATGAACATTGGGTTCCGGCTCTTCTGAAGTTGTTGTTGACTAGTGTAGTGCTCATGCACAACTTCTTGGACGTCGGAAGGGAGTTTCTGTTTCAGGCGTTATTGACTTTCGCTTAGAATCAGTAATAATACCGAGCTGGTTTCTGTTCATATGTATTGGTTTGCGGCGCGTGTTTGCTGGCCACTGCGTCCTTGTTGAGTAGGCAGGGCTGTGTGCTTGTGGAGAACTGTTTGTTCTTGGCGTCACTATTAGGCAGTGCTATTCGCCGACATACCTGCAGTGCTTAGATTTGGTTGGAAAAAAGTGGGGATTAGGTGGTTTTTCTTTTTGTGAGAATTAGGGCTAGTGTTCCTATTGCTCCGAGTGCTGCTAGTGCTGAGAGGGCTATGTTGATGTATATTGATGTGCCTTGGTTTGCTTGTGTGTCTGCTATTGAGGGTAGGGATTCTGTGTCGATGGTGGTTATGTCTGCTTGGATTGTTCCGATGTCCGTTTCTATTGTGGCGATGCTGCCGTCTATGGCTGATATTCTCGCGTGGATCTGGGTGAGGTTGAGTTTGATGAGTCCTATGTCAGTTTTGATTGTGCCTGTGTCTTGTTGGATTGCTACAAGCCATGCGTTCCATGCTGTAAGTGTGGGGTTCACTTGGAAGTTTTTGAGGTTTGTGCCTTGCAGGTTCTTTGCGTTTGTTTTGTAGTTGGCTTCAACTGTTATAGTGTAGGTTCCGGTTTCAGCGTCAGTTGGGAATGTGTACTGGATTTTGTAGAGTCCTGAGGCGACGTATTGCACTGCTAAGGAGGTTGTTGCGCCGCTGGGGCTGTAGAGGGTTGCTGGAATGGCTGTGGGGAATATGGGATTCCCTCTGTACGAAGTTTGCACGTAAGCTTCGACAAGTTCTCCTCTAAAGTGTGTGGCTCCGACGTCGATGTTGACGCTCAGAGAATCTATAACTGGGATAACCCAAACCCTGAGTTGACCGTTGTAGCGTTTGCCGTCGTAGAAGTATCCGGCTGTGACTATTTCTTTGATGCCGTCTTTGTCGATGTCGTCGGCTTTTGTGGATACGATTTCGGTGGTGCTGCCTTTTGTGTACCATTCTTGGCTTGCTTCAAGGTTGATGGTTGAGCTGATCCAGTTCCAGGTCCTTAGTTGAGCCTGAACTTGTGTGCCGTCGAATGCAAGTCCGCCAGTGATGATTTCTTTGATCCCATCGTTGTCAACATCGTTGACGTATATTGCCCATGAAGCATGTGTATGGTTAACTGTGAACCATTCTTGGCTTTTCTCTAGCGCCAATGATATTCCGTCCCAATTCCATATTCTCAATTGTCCGTTGTCTCGTATGTTGTCGAAGGCGTATCCGCCAGTGACTATTTCTATGAGAGAGTCGCTGTCTACGTCGTCCACGTAGACTTACAGGGCGAATGTGTGGTTGACTGTGAACCGTTCTTGAGTTTTCTCTAGTGTCAGTGTTGTTCCGTCCCAGTTCCATATCCTTAGCTGCCCGTTATTGCGTACACCGTCGAAAGCGAATCCTGCGGTCACGATTTCTTTGGCTCCGTCGGCGTCGACGTCATCAACGAACACCGAGCCCACTCTGGTTGCGCCGATTGTGAACCATTCCTGGCTTGTTTCAAGTGTCAGTGTTGTTCCGTTCCAGTTCCATATTCTCAGTTGGCCGTTATCTTGTAGGAAGTTGTTGGCGTATCCAGCTGTTACGATTTCTTTGACTCCATCTGCATCTACGTCTTCGATGAAAACTGACTCGGCGGCGGCGTTGCCTATTATGAACCATTCTGTGGTGGTCTCTAATGTAAAACCGGTGCCGTTCCATTTCCAGATTCTGAGTTGACCGAAGTCCCAGCTGCCGTTGTTGGCTAGTCCGCCTGTTATGATTTCCTTCTCGCCGTCTTGGTCAAGATCGTCGATGCAGACTGAGCGAGCGAACGTGGTGCCAATTGTGTACCAGTCTGCGCTGTCTTCGAGTATGGGTGGTCCTGTTTGCGAGGCTGCTGCCTTTGGTGTTGCTGTGGCGATAATGCACGCGGCGATTAGGGCGAGAGCTACAAGTGTTACGGATTGGGTGTGATGTAGTGTTAGTCTTGATTTTGGGTTCATATCTTCTTTATAGCCCATGGGAAGAGTGCGTTGTAGTGGCGCAAAGAGGATAGTTTGCGGATTGGAGAAAGAAGCTGTATTGAATTTGGTGCGGGAGTTGAAGCCTAGGGATCATGTTATCTTGTTTTATGAGTATGTTGAGGACAAGTATCGTGTGGTTTTTGATTTTCTGAGGGCTGGTTTGGATGCGCAGGAAGCTGTAGCTTACGTTGCTGGAGTTGATGAGACGCCGAGTCAGGTGAGAACGTTGTTAGAGAAGCGTGGAGTCGATGTGGATGCGTGTGAGAAAAGGGGTATGCTGCATGTGATGAGTTACAGGGATTGGTACCTTAGAGGTGGCGTGTTTGACATTAAGAGGACCATTGCTTTGTGGACTAAGCTTTTGAGCGATGCGTTGGCTGAGGGTTTTAAGGGGCTGAGGGTGTCGGGGGATGCGACTTGGTTTTTGAGATGTGGCATGAAAAGGGAGTTTTTGGAGTATGAGAATTCGTTGCATCGAGTGTTGGATATGCCGTTGATCGCTATCTGTGCTTACAGTCTACCTATTTTGATGGCACAGAACGAGGTTCAGCTTGTAGTTGATTTGATCAAAGCGCACAACAACGTCATATTCTTAGGCACGCAAGCAGGGCTGGTTAAAGCTGAAGAAGTCAGTACTCGTCCAACTTCTATGTAGAGATGCTAGCGCCTCTCCAGTTTTCTGCATTTAATTGTCAATATGATCCAAATATGTGCCGCGGATGCCGTTGAGGCTTGGTCAAGTTGTAGCTGATGCTCAGCTGTTCTTAGTGTAATCATAAAGCGGTGCGCATTCGTTATGGTTAGCCCAAAGGTTTTGGGTTGAGTCGGCCTTGGGGGCGCTGAGATCATGCTAAGTATCATATAGTTGTGTTAACTAGATGTGGAAAATGATGTAGCCCACAATAGTGATTTGGAAAAACGTTTGATTGGCAGGAGTTAGCTTTGCCGAAAAAGATGTTTTGGATTGAATCCGTGTTTGTGCGAGTGCCGGTTGCTAGGAGGCTTAGGGAGCAGATTTTGCTGAGGTTATTTTTTTCGTTCTTGCTTTGGCTTTCAGGTTTCGCTGCGTTTGCCATTGATGGCTTGGGCACGAAGTATGTTTCAGACATGCAATTGTATCTGACGTTTTTTGGCTCATGTTTCATTATATTATTTGGCTCGTTCATGATTCAGGAATCTCTAGGCAAAACTGTTCTGTCTATTCGCCCGTTGCTGATACTGGATGATTTCAAGTTCAAGAAGCTCTTTGATAGGATGGAGCTTTACACCTACAGTTTCATTCCAGAATTATCGATAGCTTTACTGTTCACGTTTGTCGTGCCAGGCAATCGTCTCAGTGCGGCGCAGTTGGCTGGTGCATTTGAAAGCGTGCACGTTGCGTGGACTGTGGCGCTCGTGCTCTTTCTCAACCTTCTCACCGCAACCGGTATTTGGATGGGCGTGTCGATTTGGCTCACGATTTTCCTGATATCTCGTCAACCATTGCAGGTCGAGTTATCGCCAAAAACCGCTCGAGAATTCCGTGAGCTAGCCAACTTGGCTCTGGGGTTCGCGGTGTTCTATTTTCTTGCAATTGCGATGGGAGTGATTATTCCTCTGTCGAGCACGCCTATCGTTTCTTTGGCTGACGTAGTTACGTCTCCGTTGCTTGTTTACATCGTGATCGGCGCGATAGGTGTCTTTTTGCCGTTCTACAACATTCATCGGACACTTGTTGCGTTGAAGAGGAAGGAACTAGTAAAGATTGAGGAGGAATACGAACTGATGGAAAAACGACTGAACGACGCCCAGAAAGAACCAATGCAGAAGGTCAGCGGAGAATCATTGGCGCTTATGGATAGCCTCTTCAGTCTGCAGATTAGGGAGAGAAGAGTCAAAGCAGCTAAAGAGTGGCCTATTGACATAGGGTTTGTCTCGAAATTGCTGGGGTTGATTCTTGCACCTGCTGCAGCTAGAATATTGGCGGAGATTCTGAATAGGCTAAATCTCTGAACAAAACGTGTTTTTGTCTTGTCTTAAGCCGCGTTGATGGGATCAGTTGGCTTGCAGTATGTTAATATATTGGACGTTTACAACTAAGCTGTTCTAGATTCAGTCATGGTTGGTGGATGATTCTGCCTTGGAATCTTAAGCGTTGGGTTCCCGTTGTCTTCATTTCTGTGCTGTTAGTCGTTCTCACGTTCATTTGGTACGCTACGTTTCCGCCTTCGGCTTGGGAAGACACGCCTAATTACTTCCAAATGTATGTTGGGTTTGTGGCTTCGCAGCCTTTTAGTGCGTTTTTGAATGTTAACACGGGTCCCGGCGGCGTAATTGTGGCGTTGTCGTTTCTTCCGATCTATTTGCTGATAGTGTTTCATGCTGTTCTTGAAAGGTTTGGGAAGCAGATGAAGTGGCAGTTCAGTATTGTGAACAAGTATTATCTTGTTTACTTAGTTGTTTTGGCGCTTTTCACAATTTCGATTCAGAATGCCAGTCAGCATTATAATTGGTATTGGAATCCTAAGCTCAACGCGCCCGGTTACGTTGACACGTGGACTCATATTCTTTCGCCTTGGCTTCTGGGCGCGTTAATTGTGCCATTTGCTTTGGAGAGATATTTGGGCTGGGACAGAAGGCTCATGTGGTTTTTCATGTTTGCAGTGCTTGCGAGCGTGGCGCTTCTGTGGGAGATCGCGGAAACCCGGGACGTGGCTTTGAACCCCTCTCCGTTCTACTTTAACTATCCTATGGATTCCGTTAAAGACATAATCATGGGCGCTGGGATCGGCACGATCCTGTCAACTTGGTTTTATGAGCATATTGTGATGAGCTTGGGTGAAAAAACGTAGACTCTTGGTGTGGGCCCTTTGCCTATAAGTCCATTTCATATCTTAGCCATCGCTCCCCTGCATTTCAGGCGACCGGATGCTTTTGACTTCACAGCGTTATTCTACTCGTCTATGGCTGTGGATGTTGAGCTGGTGTTTGCTTTTCTGCTGGGTGGATCTTTGAACCATGGCGTGTGGCACAGTTATTTTTTTGTTTTAACAATTTATCCAGTTGCGGTTGGCCTATTCGTCTACGCTGTGGAGAGATGGCTTGAAGGAACCGTTTTTAGGGTCTACCGGTTTTTCAGGTTTTATCCTGAGAAGGTCAGGTATTCTTTCAGGACGGTTTATTTCTGCTGCCTCATTGGAGGGGTTTCTCACATTTTTCTTGATATGTGGACTCACAGGGTTTCTTCATACATTCTTTTCCCGTTTGTTATGGAGAACCCGTTTTGGTTTGTCGAGTGGAGCAATGTTGTCTTTGCCTTGACGGTTCTGCTCAGTTTGTACACGATTTTTCTTTGGGCGAGGCAGATGCTTATCCATCGGAGATTGCAGCACACTAATGTTGACCGTTCAGTTAAGTCGAAGTCGTAGCTTCTGGGCGTGGATGCGTGTGTTTGTAGGATATGATAAGTTTTAAGTTTGGGGTTTTTTGGAGGTTATGTGTGGGGTTTGTCTATTCTTTGTCATAGGTTTGGATCAACGACTGTAGCGAAGGTCAGTGGCTCTGATGATTTGAGGGGGTTGTTGGTTGATCCTTGGTTTGAGTCTGAGACTGTTGTCATTAAGCCGAATTGGGTGTCTACTGAGGCTGCGGGTTTCACTGATTCTGGGACTTTGAGGATGTTTTTGGAGGCTGTTGATTCTCGTGTTGTGGTTACGGAGTGTTTGCATATTGGACGTTCGATGAATTTGCTCAAAGACGGGATGAGTTTCACTGCTGGTGATAAGGAGGTTAATTGGAGGTGGCTTTTGAAGGGCGAAGGCTGGAATTGGCTTGTTAATAATCCTGATTGGGATTGGTTTAAGAAAGGTGGGCATTGGGAGCAGATTAGGAAGGAGGATAAGGCGTTCTTGGATGAGTATGGGTTCTCGGATTTGTTCAGGGAGTTTAATGTGGATTATGTTAATGTGACTGAGGAGGTTTGGAATGACAGAGCGGCTGACTCGGCTGAGGTGAAGAGGTTGGTGGAGTCGCGTTTCTCGCCGGTGCAGGTTGAGAGGCTTTATGGTATGGTGCCGAGGAAGATTTTCGATTTGCGTGGATGCACGTTCATTAGTCTTGCGCGATTGAAGAATTATGCTAGCTTTACCATGAAGAACCTGTTCGGGTTGATTGCTGATCCTTTGAGGTGTTGGTGGCACGGTCCTGAGAATTCCAGAATTGCTCGCAGCATTGTTGATGTTAACAAGGTTTATCGTGCTCTTTTCAATGTTTACGGGGTTTGTGAAGCGTTGAATACTTTGGCTGTGCCTAGTCCTGAGGGTAGGTTTGACGCTGTTTACGCTGGAAGGTACAACATTGTGGAAGGCTTGGGGTTGGTGGCGTTTGGCAGAGATCTGGTGTCGCTTGACGCCATTCTGCTTAATCTGAATGATCATTTGATGTTGCAGGAGACCAATCGCATGGCGCTTGAGGTTGCTGAGCAAGAGTTTGGAGCTTATGACAGAGACTTGCTCGAAGAAGCAAAGATGAAAGTGGGCAACTGGATGCCACGCTAGCGCTTTTCATGTTTGAGAGCTTGGGGCTGGAAGACTGTGTGGAAGAAGAAGGAGAGAGTAGCTTAAGCCCGTCTTCTACTATGTCGCGACTGGAGCGGCTTGGACAGTTGCAGTTGAACATTCAAGGGTAGATTGTTTGTGGAGGTTTTCTTTTCAGGTGTTATTGTGGTGGAGAAAAGTTTATTTTGTGTGTAAACAGTATTGTTTACGGTGAGTTCATGACTCAGGTTCAGATTAGGTTGTCTGAGAAGGTTGTGAAGGAAATCGATCGGTGGGTTGTGGAGAAGGGGTTCAAGAGCAGGAGTGATGCTGTCAGGGCGATTATCGCTTTTTATGAGGAGCGGGAGGAGACTCGTAAATTCTTTAGGATGCTGGTAAGTCGAAGTGATGAGGCTAGGAAGCATCCTGAGATGTTGATTCCTTTTGAGGAATCGTAGTGGTTTTTGCTGTTCTTTTGCATCCGAGAGCCGCCAGAGATCTTGATAAGATCGAGAAGGTTGTGAGGCAAAGGATCAAGGAGCAGCTGCGTATGTTGAAGGATCATCCGACGCGAGTGGGAAAGCAGTTGAAGTACAGTGACTTCTGGAGCCTACGAGTCGGCGATTACAGAGCGATTTATGAGATCGACAGGAAGAAACGCCAAGTGATCGTATTGTTCATTGGGCACAGAAAGAAAGTCTATGATGACTTTTCAAAGCTGTTCTAGCTCATGATTTTCTGTCTTCTTATAGTTTGAGCATGCTGCGCAGGTTAGGGTATGGGCTGGGGGCGGTTTCGAAGTTGTTGTTGACTAGCGTAGTGCTTTGCTACAACAACTTCTTGAATGTTGAAAGGTGGGTTTCTGGTCAGATGTAGTTGTCTGCGCCGTGTGTACGTTGACTACTACTTCCAGGTGGATGTTGCGATGTATGCTGAAGACTGTGTGGATGTCGTCGTCAGAGCGTTCCCAGTGACATCAACGAGCTGAAGGCTGCGGGCAGGTTGGAACAGTTGTACTTGAACATGCAAACGCAGTCTGTTTGTGTGGGTGTTGATGCCCAACTGCTCTTAGTGTTAACAACAAGTGCTGTGTGAGAAGTGAAGGTTTGATGTCCTTCCGCAGTTTCCTTGTCACAACTACTTCTTTCGTGTTTTCATGATTTCTGTGTATATTGGGTTTGTTTCGGCTTCCCGCCATGTTACAAGATGTATTTGAACCGGGTGAAATGGTGGGAGACCAGTTTCTTCTTCTATTTTGCTTATGATTTGGGCTTTGCGCCAGGCGCTTTTGGGTAAATCTTGGGTTATGATCAAGATGTCTATGTCGCTTGCTGCTGGCGCGTCGCCCTTGACAACGCTGCCGAAGGGCACAACTTCGGCTTCGCCGAGAACCTCTTTAGCCGCGTCGTTCAGTTTCCTGACTATGTTCTTCCAGTCCTGTCGAATTTCATAGATGGATGGTAAGTCGTTTGACAAGTTGTCTCACATTCTTGGCGATCTCAACACACTCGTGGGGTTCCTGCCTATTATATTCTTCACCCGAGTAGCGTGATTTTAAGTATGCGACTTCAAGCATGACCAAGTCGCTACGGTGTTCAGATCCGAACTTATTTAGCGTTTTCTTGTCTATTTTTGGAACAGCCGCGAGGTGGCTGAGCAAGGTTCGTATGCTGTGTGTTCTTGGAACGTATCCATGATGCTTCAGTATGTACGCTTTCAGAAGCAGTTGGGCTGCTTGCTCAGCGTCGAAACATGCGATATCGTACAGTCTTCTCTCAATGTTACCTTCGGCTGATTTCATGAACATTCTTGACTTTTTCAGAAAGATGTTTACGGATTCAAGTGAGCTGATCGTGGTCACCTGCTTATCTCGAAAGTTAGGCTTTACGCACTTAAGATTTAGTGTATAGACGGAATTTGTTCACAAGCTATTGTTGTTCACCTGAGACTGTGCTGTACGACTTCTTTGCCTGCAACAGCTTCCTGAATGTTGAAGTATGTAATGTTCATAAATGTATTCTTGTAGGCGAGGTGTTTTCTATGAAGGCTTGGGCTTGTCCGAATGTTCAGTGTGTGCATGATAAGGAGCTTCGTGTGGGGCAGCGGTGTCCGTTGTGTGGAGAGGAAGCTAGGGAGTTCAGGTTTAGTGAATTGGATGTTTTGTGGAGGCAGAAGTGGGACTATAAGAAATCGTTGAAGGAGGCGAGGAGACGAGAAAAGGTTTTGGAGACAGTGAAGTTCTGTCCGAAGTGTGGTTCAGCAAACATTAACGTTCTTGTTTTTTATCGTCCTTCAACTTGGAAATGCCTCGACTGCGGCTATGAAGGCGCTTTCATTCTGGAAGACAGCAATCTAGCTGAGAAGATACGTAAGCACTATCAAGAAAGGAAGCAGGGCTAGTTTCTTTTGTAGCTGTTTCGCAGCTGTTTCGTAGAAACATCAGCAAGTTGTTGTCTGGATCTATTGACTTTTTGTCGGGACGTTAGGAAATAAATAAAGCCTTGAGGGTACTCTTGTTTGGTGCAAAGGGTTGTCTAAGGCTTCTGAGCTTTTTGAGAAGGTTTCTCATCCTACTCGTGTCAAGATATTGAAGCTCTTGGAGGCTTCGCCCATGAATTTCAGTCAACTCAAGGACAGCCTCGGCATAGAGAGTAGCGGAAACCTTGATCATCACCTGAAGAAGCTGGTGGGCTTGGTTTATCTTGATTCTGATGGTGTTTACAAGATTTCGGGTGATGGATTGGAAGCGGTGAAAGCAATCAAATCTGTGGAATTTAGCCTAGCGCTTAAAGAGGCGTATCCGGTGGCTCAGTCGCGGAGAGTTTTCGGGGTTTTCTTGATGTTGCTTGCGTTTTTTATATTCGCGGTTACCGCTTCAGTGGTTGCAGTGCTTCCGGAGACGTTGACTTCTCAGCAGTTGATTGGACTTGTCGGAGGAATACTGGGCGCCATTGTGGGAATGTTGGGGGCAGCTTTGGGGTTGAGGGGGAGTATAATGGCGGATGGTAGGTCGAGTCGCCCTATGACTTTTTTTCCAAGTCAAAAGGACCCTTGGACTAGTGGAGATTGGGCTGCGAATTTGCTGTTTTTCGGCAGTAGCTTGGCTCTGATGTTTTCGCTAATCTACATTCAGATGCTTTCCGCGGATTTCGCTTACAAGCCGCTGTGGTTCGCTTCAAGCGTATTCGCTATGTCAATTTTGTCCATAACTTCGATAATGATTAGTTACAGGATAATAGAAAAGGCAAACCGAAAGCTCGAAACCAGCAAGTAAGTTAGCATGCGCGTTAGGCTTATATTTTCTTGGAAAACACTCTTCGCCTAAGGGGAAAGGTTATGGCACGGAAAGAAACGGTGGTTGTAGATCCTGAGAAGATTGAGTGGCAAACCATAGTGGGAGGGCGGCAGTTGCCGAAGGGATCTTGGGCCAAGGTGTTGCGATTTGATGCGGAAACAGGAGACATTGTTGGGCTGGTTAAGATGGACAAAGGGCTTCATGAGCCTAAGCATAAGCATCCTTCGGATGAAGACCGCTTGGTTCTTGAGGGAAAGCTTGTCGACGATAAGGGGAATGAGATCACGAAGGGCATGTACTGGTTCACTCCAGCAGGTGTGGAGCATGCCGTTGATGCGCCTGAAGGCTGTGTTCTCTTCGTACACTTCAATGGTCCACCGTGGTAGCCGATAGAAAAGTCACGAAATATTATACAAGTGCTAGCGGATGAGGGAGGATCTTCGACGGCTCTTTTTCTCGAAACGTGATTCCACACCAGGATGCCCAAAACCTTCAACAGGCAAAGGCTTAGCAGGCACTCTAGAAAACAGAAACTCAACTCTTTCCATAAGCTTCACAACCCATGCTCTGGTCTCCTGATCCCGAATACTCTCCACTTTTCCCTTCAAATGCTCAGAGACAAGACCAACTTCATACCCAGCCTCCTCCACACCGGTTTTGGGATCTAGAAGATAGTCTTCTGCAACACCGAGCC
>Ga0315310_10000152_pt1 | contig 46425 bp, 44 predicted proteins | sample TDP5_MG_FD_203630 | JGI IMG/M metagenome (GOLD analysis project Ga0315310, IMG submission 203630) | Freshwater sediment microbial communities from Lake Towuti, South Sulawesi, Indonesia - TDP5 | ecosystem: Environmental > Aquatic > Freshwater > Lake > Sediment | place: Indonesia: South Sulawesi...
AAATATATGCGTGGAAAATGCCTTCCATACGAGCCAGAACAATGGCAAGAAGTAGTATTGGGGGCATATGGCATTTTAAATGACAATGATTGGACTCCACTTTCAACCATCATTATTGGACTCCCAGATGAACAAGAATCAGATGTAATTGAAACACTCGATTTGGTGGATGAGATTTTTAACTATAGTACTTTCCTGGTGCCAAATCTCTTTGCCAATCTACAGGAATGCATCCTGCACAATAAGCGACGGGCAAACTTTGAACGGGCTTCTGAAGCACAAGTGGAACTTTTTAAACGCTGCTGGGAATACAATCTTCACCAGTGGAGAGAGGATTGGTTAGGAACAAATCGAACACCGCTGGGATTTCTCGTAAATATGGCGACCACTCTCATTTTTCATGGTGCCTTGTTGATTTATTACAGATGGCGGAAGGGAAACCTTGCAAAGATTCGCCGAGAACTGATGTATAAGATTCTAAAGAAAAAACCGATTGAAAAGGTTCGGACTGCCTTCAAGGCGGTTAGTAGCGAATTAAGGTAAAAAAATTAAGTTAAAAAAATCGGCTGCATAAGGGTTCAAACTTAATGAAAACCTCATAATCCAAAAAAAAAAAAAGAATTAAACGAATTCAGAGATAATTTTCTCGCTCGTTGTCGTTGGTTTAGGTGGTGGCGAATGTTTAGACATATACAGCATAATGAACCAACTGAAAATGAGACCCCAGAATGCAGTAAGATGAGGCACGAAATTATCACCCACGAATCCTACCATGGAAATGACAAAGGCAAGTTCGAAGATGGCAGGCATGATGCATTTCAGATTATATTTCTTGTAAAGACATAGAAGACCAAATCCAACCGTAGCTCCGAAATGAAGCAGCATGCTCCCTTCAAAACCAAGAACTGCATAAAACCAAACATCATAGTAAACGTCAATACAAAATGCGACGCCTCCTGCACCTAAAAGCAAGACAACTTCATTGATTGTCTCATTTTCGAGTTTCCAGTGCTTTTTCATGAGAATATAGGCAACTATTGTAAGTCCCGCGAATATTCCAATGGCCCAAGGAAACACTATAAAGCGATTACGAGAGATAAGATAACTCGTCTCTAACAATTTCACATCAACATAGGGGCTACCCCCATTTAAAGTGAAAAGCATTCCACATGTACTATCATACATCGCTACGCCCGCAACTTCATTGTTGTCTGTTCTATAGAAGGTGACAATAAACGAAAATTGTGCACCTTGTAAAGGAGCATCCAACGCCCAATACACCGTTCTACGATCTATAATTGCAGTATAATTGGCATTTTGAGGACCAATCAACCCAATAGGATCGGTGACATTAAAGGCAGTTCCGGGTTCCTCCCCGAAGATAGACTGAAATTGAGGGTTAATTACATGCAACCAAAAAATAGTATATCGACCTTGGATAAGCCCATCGCGGGATGGTTGGATCCAGACGGTTTTATCACCTACTTGAATAGATACATTAGCCCAGCTGGACTCAACGTCTGTTACGGTTAGAATTATGGTTTGGTCCGTGGTACCATTATTATAATGAAACCGTGCCACATAATTGTTTTCAAATAAGAGGGGATCTTTTGGGTTAATATTTAATTCAACGGCAATCCGATTTATGGGGGCAAAGGGGATCGGCAGAGCCACGTAAAAAGCTATAATCACCGCAAGAAAAATCAAAAATCGATACTTTGTATTTAACATGGCATTAATAATAATAGACTAAAATTTTAAACCTTGTTCTTTTTACTTGGATCCCAATGCTGTCATTTTGGACGATCTTAACTACAGGGAGAGGTTTATTAATTACTTTACCAAGCGCTTTTATGATATGTCATTCTGGAAGGGCAGTAAGTTTTTCATACATCATCGAATCACAATTAATTGAATAAATAGGAAGGTGCACATATAAAATATATTCAAAATGCGTATATTTATAAATGCACATAATACTATTGATGCATCAATACTAATGATGCACCAAACTAGCAACCAATTTGATATTTCATGGTGCTTTATTGATTTATTATAAGTGAGGAAGAGATAATCTTGCAAAAATTCGGCGTGAACTAATGTACAAAATCATAGGAAAGAAACTAATCAATAAAATTCGAACCGCATTCAAGGCCATAAAGAGTGAATTAACTTAAAAAAATTAAGTCTCAGAATTAGTGTCTACATTAGCGGTAATATCAAGTTCAGCATCAGCTTCAGAGTTGGATTCAAAATCTGAGTCAGAACCGACCAATTTTTTGATCTGTTTAGCTCTGTTTCGTAGAGTTACTTCAGATACAGCGGAAGTTTTTGAGATTTCAAATTGGCTTCGGGGCTCACCTAATTCTTTTGCTGCCGTATATAAGGCAGCAGAAGCTAGTCCTTTCGGATTTTTTCCTATTAAAACCATTCCACTTTTTTCAGCAAGATTCAACAATTCAATCGCACGTCTTTGAACTGCTGGAGACAATTTAAGGTCTTCCGCAAATCGTACGATATATTGTGTCTTAATATCTGAAACTTCTTTGGGAGTGGATTCAGTAATATATTGGGCAAGAAGTCGATAAGACTTAGCAATATTTTTAACAGGAATTTGGGTAACTTTGGAGATTTCATTTAATGTGCGTGGTAACCCGTGAATTTTAATTGCTGCATAAAGAGCTGCCGCTACAAGGGAATCAATGGAACGCCCCATTGTAAGTTTTGCACGGACTGCTTTTTTATAAAGACGGAGCGCTTCTTCCGTCACAGTGCGGGGTAATCCGAGCGTGCTGGCTTCATTTAACAATTTAGGTTGAGCTATTGATAAATTTCGTTCAAAGGTCGTGGTTACAGATCGCTGGATTTTTGAAAGCCGCCAATATTTTTGTCGTTGTCTTGGCGAAAGAGAGGCGCCACCAATATCAACGCCAGATTTTGGAACGATAGTACGCGGTCCAAAGTCAGTGAAAACAGGCTCAGAACTACGTCGTTCATCTATCTCTTGTTGGGTAAAAGCACGACGTGGAGCATCAACAATAACCGGCCCATGAACGGTGCCACAATGGTGACAAACATAGATACCTCTGTAAGGCCGCACATCGGGCTGATCACAGCAATCCCAGACTTCTTCTGGGCTATCCTTTGCACTATTATCTTTCTTATTTTCCATATCCACGCTCATAAATCTAATAATTTTTATTACTAATGTGGTCCAATTTTAAAAGAAGCAAAATAATAGGATAAGTAATGTTTAACTATTTTTGAAGGTCAATTGAACCCAAATCCACTACCTCAGATTTATTTGAAGCTTAAATCATCATTTCTAAGTTCCTTTATAATAAAGGATGATCTCTTTTAAAGCTTATGGTATTTTATGCCTTCATAATAAAAATAGAGAATTAAGTTTTATTTTTAAAGAGAGAAACGAATTTAGCTTAAAAAATAGATTAAATGAAGAATTATTAATAAATAAAAAATTATATATCATTTTATAAAGAATCTTTCAGTTAAATCAAGCATATTTTTAATTTCTGCAGAATTTTCAATAATTTTTGAGAAATTTCTATAAATTTTTTGGTAATCATTTGGGTTTTTCGTTCTAAATGCTTTAATCACAGAATCTGATAGATTACAATAATTATTTAGCGCATTATTGCGGATTTTCTTCAGGATAATCTCAGCCCGGGAAGGCTGTTCCATAATGAGGCATACAAGAGTGGCGCAGCAAGTGGAATAAGAGGCGAGTAAGATTTCATCATCTGTGATAGCAAGTTCTGTCGCACATTGATAGTTTTCAATGGCTTTCTCATAATTTATATTTGCTTTTATGAAATCATTAGATCTTGAATAAAAAGAGGCAGCATTATAATAAAAAAAGGCAACTATATGAAAATTATTGGATTCCAGATTCATTTCAGCAAGTTCAATATAATTGTCAGCAATTAAAGTATAGCAAAAGGCGGCTTGCTCTAAATTTCCAATCATTTCATAGAAATGAGCAGCTCTTTTATAATTATTAATAGCCAATTCAAGATCTGGCTCGGCACTATCATGAGATAAATTACCTGCTTCAAGTGCATAACTTGCAGCTTTACTATAATTCCCAACCCGTTCTTGGTACAAACTTACTTCTTGAAAATTGTTAGCAGCCCCATGATATTCATCAATTGATAATAATTTTTCGGCTGCTGCGAGTAATAAATCAATTGAGGTTTCTGAGTCACCTATTTGATCAAAACAAACTGCCGCATTTCGTTCAAAATAGGCGGCTTGTAAAATTCTCCCTTTCTCCTCATTATTTTTGGCGGCCGTTAAATAGCAGTTAGCTTCATTCTGTAAAACATCTCTGAGTAATTTGTCATCATTATTGAGTCGTACAAGACAATCGGCGGCAGCAATGAAATTCTGGACGGCTTCTAAGGGCAGGTCATTTTTAGAATGTTTTTCTGCTTCTAACAAACGATATTCTACTGCAGAATTCAAGTTTTCGACCATTGCAGAATTATCTCCGAGACATTCATAGCAACTAGATATATGCTGATAACTTTCCGCGGCAAATAAGTAGAATCTATGCTGGAGAGAACATTCAACTACCTTTTGATAATAATTTAGAGCTATCTGATAATCTTTTAAGAGTTCATAGATTTTCCCTAAATCCAAATAGGCTCTACATAAATCGGAATCATCCCTATATCCTGCAATTTCCAATTGTAATGCATCAATTGCTTTATAATAATAATTATCAGCCATATCTTTATCCTGAAGCTCACTTTTTGCGTACTTAGCAGCACTTAGGTAGAGCGCACTTGCCTCATAATATTCTTTTTTTGTTATTGCTATTTTCCCAGCACAATCGTAAGCCGCAATGCTCTCAGCGAAAAGTTGAATGGCAAGCTCTATTTGGTTGTGTTGCTTTTGAAGAAAGGCAGCCGTACAAAAAGTTTCAGCAGCTTCAAAATAGTCCTTCTGATCTTGGAATTGCTGGGCTATAGATTTATAACATTTATTTATCTTTAAAAGAAAATAGTTCCGCTTTTCGAAGTCTTCGAGTTCGTCAAAAAAGTCAATGATGTCCAAAAGAAGATCACGCGCTTTTTGATAGGAGCGCGCTTCTATCAAGGATTCTATAGAATCGAGTTTCTCTATGATTTCATTAGCAATAAATCCCATAAAACCACTCATGAAAATACTATCGGAGAGTGGCATGTATGGTCATATGCCTCATTGCTCCGAGATCCTACGTATTTTTAATAGAACCTTGTTCTTGTGTAAGAAATATTCGGCTTTAGTATTTATAGTTGTTGTTTTATGAAAATATAAAAATAGAAATATGGAATTTAATCATTTATGTCAATTTTAAGCTATTCGGCTGGGGTTTTAAATTTGAAATTGTGAAAAATACAGAGGTATTCAAAAGGACCAACGGTCCATCCTTTGTGCAAAATAATTGCCAACTAGTGCCATTCCTATTAATAAAAGCAAAATAACAAGAAAAATGACGATTCGGAATTTCCTTGCGTTAATCATTGCATTTTCTCCAAATTTTGGAATAATTATCATGATTATATTCCAGCTTGCAATTAAAAGCAATATTGAAACCAAGCAAAAAGTGCCTAAATTATTCATTTGGCTGCATAGTGGAATCTCAAATGTATATTCCGCGTGACAATTTATGCCCATTAAACGCTTAAATATGTCGATGAAGAGAAATGCCAGTATTATTAAGATCAAGTTCAATACTATTTTTAAAATGGTTAAGATGTCATTTATTTTCATTTCCATGGTCCAGCCTTTTATTTAAGATTAAATTAAATAGAATTATCTACAATTTTTGATCCAAGAATTTATACATCCTCAATTTTATTTCAGTTGGAAACATGTGCCCGCCAATAAACCGGTAAGTGACAATATTCCCTGAATGATTATAATATTCATATTTTTCTTCAAGCCAGTTATGTATTTCGGCAACTCCATTAATCGGTAACCCACTATCTTCAGTGCCTGCTGACAAAAAGAGTGATCGATTGCCCAGAAGCCCAATTATTTCTTCCATTTTCAGATGTAACTTTACTATACCAGGTATATAGAATGCGTAGTTCTGGAAACTCCCCTCTTCGAGAATTGAATTATTTCCATCAATTTTCCCGATTCCGGAATTTGAAAGAATCACTTTTAATCGGGAATCATAAACGGCACACCATACTGCCATCTGACCGCCTAAGGAATGACCTATTATTGCAATACGGGATACATTGACATCAGAACGTGTTATTAGGTAATCGATCAGGCGGCTGATATCCCAGATGTATTTAAAATTCAAAGTCCGATTAAACATGAACATTTCCATGCCAGTATATTTTTCACTAAAAAAGATTTGGCGTTCCCCGAAGCAAAGCGCATCTGGGCAGGCAACTATATAGCCAAGCTGAACTAGATCTATCCCTATCGCCTGTCGCGGGTCTCCGGCTATGCCACAAGGCTCCATCTTTCCATATTCAAATCTGCCATTATGCTGATGATGCACAATAATCGTAGGACAAGGATTTGCCCGTGGTACGTCAGGAATTAGAAGGTAGAAGGGCATTATATCCCATTGAGCGATGCCCGAATTTTCGACGGTAATTTGCATTTTGATCCGGGTATATCTTTCTAAATGAGTTGTTTCAAGTACTATCGCATTCAAGGGTACAAGTTTCGGTTTATCACCCCAGAGAAAATTCAATTCACTCCAAACCTTTCCTTGATTCTGTTCCCAAGCTGTCGCATTGAAATGAACCCAATTAGTTTGGTCGAACGCACTAAGGGGTTCAAAAGTGTTGGGTTCTTTATAGGCATTAGAAATCAATATACTACAGAATGGAACAATAATCAGAAAAAGGATAACAAATAAATCGAGGATTAAGTGAGATTGTCTCCTCTTGGATTGAATAAGGGATTTGATTGATACAATTATCGAAACAATTAGAATTAAATTGACTATGATAAATAATCCGAGAAGCAAATAAATAATATCTAAGGGTAACATAATATCATAGGAGATTATGCTTGCGAGAGGGATAAAGACGACCAAAAAGATAATACCACAGACTAAAATTCCTATTAAGCCTATAATTCGTAAAAGCTTTTCAAATAAAATTTTATTCATTGGTTCAACTCCTTCAAACTAAAACAAATTTGAGAATATTCAAGAAAATTTTTGCTCCATTAATATCTTTATTATAAAAATTTATAATTACTTGAATTGCTTAATTGATCTACTGGATAAATGCAAGAGGTTCTTGGTAGATATGATTGATAAGATTCCTTTACCCTTTCTTTTGAATGAAATAGATGAAATTATCCAAGGAATGGGTGCGATGGAAATCAAGGTGAAGGAAAAAGATGTAAAAAAGTTTTATGAAATCACAAATGGTATTCAATTTCAGGATATCATTTCTCCAGAATATTTAATGACGCTTTTGGCGCCCCTCGCCACAAAAATTTTTATAAAAATTATGTCAGAGAAAAATCTTCCGAAAATTATAGGGGTGATACACTCTGAGTCGGAAGTAAATTTCTTTCAACCGCTCGCTTATAAAACCTATATAATAAAAGGTCATGCCGAGGCGCTTCAACAAAAAACGGGAAAAATGGGTCTTTATCTCGTTTTAACTTTTCATATGCGCATATTCGATCAAAATGAAGAAGAAGTGGCTGATGATCTTCACCAATTCTTCTTGCGAATAAAAAAGGAGAAGAATTGAAATATGGTATTATTTAAATCTATCAAAATCGGCTTTGAAATTCCATCATTCACTTATAAGATGGATTCTACACAATATAAAAAATATAATAAACTGGTTTCTGAAATAAATCCTATTCATTTTGATGAGAAATTCGCCCAAAATTTAGGGTATAAAACTATTGTGGTGGCAGGTGTTTTTACCTGTGGATTTTTACTCCGACCCTTGTTAAATTGGATAAAAAATCCTACTGCTATTAAAAAATTCCAAATCCGGTTCATAGATCCGATCTATATTGACGAGATAATAACGCACCGTGCAAAAATTACTAAAAAATATCGAATAGGTGAGCAGAATTTCATTGAATGCGTTATTTGGGCAGAAAATCAGGCGCAAGCGAAGGTTACTGAGGGGTCAGCTGTTTTGATTATCCTTTCTTAATCCTTCATTATATGAATTGATCTAAGGTCCATTGTCCCGTTTTAATATTTATTTTTGGTTTAACACCTTTCCCTTTCTCGGATTTCTCCTTTTTTTCAGATTCTAGGATAGATGCATCTCTTAAGGTTTGGTAATACTTTATCATTTCTTCAAAGAATTCCAAAGCGATTTCCTTTTTCATATAACCTGAACAAGCCCAGCGATGTCCTCCGAATTGAAGGATTTTGGTAGGGTAGCGTTTACGGATAGCGTGATAAACTTGCTTAGCATCAGATAGTTGCTTTGAGGGCATCTCAATAAAATTCCATATATCATCTCGCGCGCGTGTGCTCAGTTTAATAACATTTTCCTCCTCCATTTCGCAATAACTGAGCATTATTTCAATTTTGGCATATTTTTTCATTATTACGCCTGCAATGACGCCGACCTCGTCATAAAAAATCGTTCCTGTGAAATCAGCCAAAATAATGCGGTCATCCCATGATTCAGTAGGAATTTTTCCCGTTTCATAGAGTTCCAATGCGGTTGCTACCTCTTGATCACCTATTCGATGGTGAGTTTCGATTATATTCCAACGCTCATTATCGATATTTCTTTTATTGAGTAGATCTAGGGCTAATTCAGCCTTACCGCGGCGAGTTACATAATTGACCCGATGGAGAATCTCACGAGCATCAAGTGTACGCCGTTCATCAGGTAGTAATGTGCAATCCCAACCTCTTAGACCTTCCAAATCATATACGTAATTAATCAATCCGCTAATTATATCCGAAGCATTAATATCTAGATTGGCTTCCGTGAGCAGATGGATCGTGATAACTTCCATGAATTTTTGCTTTTCTTCTTGCGTAAGGTCAATGATTCGCTTCCAATAATCATTTATTTTCGGATCAAAGACTCCTTCTAAAAGAGCTTTACAGATATCCATATCTTGAAAACTGGGAATCCCGGAGCGATATAGCGCAACGAAAACGGGATACATTCCCCTTCCAAATAAGCAAATATCCTTTTGCATCGAAATAGCCCCAGAATTCACCGCTAGCTCTGTAATTAACTTATTCACTAACACAGGTCCATCAGTCATTTGAAAATCGCTAACAGCGCCCGCAATAGCATAGCAAAGTATCACTTTCCCTGGGTCTGTCTCCCAAAAATCTTGTGAAAAAACGTTTAACATTATTAGACTGGCAATTGTTGAACCGCTGCAATCTATTTCATCATTCATATGGAATTCACAGGGATTCAATTGATGCTTCCCATAAATGCCCAGTTCATTTGGATGATGATCAGCGATTATAAAATCCACCACCCGCTCTTTTAATATGGACTCAAATCCCGCCCCAATATCCCCTGTTATCACATAATCATAGGGATTGGCAGTTAAAATTTCACATATTACTTCAGATTCGGGTGATAAAAGGATTCTCGTAGAAATTTTATTGAACCCAAGGTTCTGAAGACTCTGATATATAACGGACGCCGCGGAGATTCCATCCCCATCCCGATGCCCTACAATCAGCACTGGCCGATCTCGATTCCATTTCTTCAATCGCGCCCCTAACTGACGTGCTTTTTCATAAAAATTAATTGGAATTTGATCCATACTTCGCGTCAATCCCTAATTAATATGCGTTTATAATAGGGTCGTACTACTTTTTTTAAATTTTCATTCAACCATCTAAAAAAAATTGATTTTTTTAGAATAAATTAAAGCAGATGGTATCATATATTAGGGAAAATTTAGGAAAAAAAACAATTAAAAAAAATTCTAAGCTATTTCTTTTAGAGGAATTAAGAATTAATCTAGATACAGGAGAAATGAGTCATGTTTAAGATCTAATTTTGACTGATTATTGCACAATTCTAGTAATTCTTTTTTCACTAATTCTGCTTGTTTAAAGTATGCTTCTGGGCTATATCCACCCCGATAAACCTGCTTAACGATCTCGCTGATATGAAGCCTAGTCCTTCTGAAGGAATGAATATATATGCTAACCTCTAAGCCACCTCTTCCAGTATAGGGAATGATGAAATCTTCAGAAAAAATCTCTTTTGATGCAATTTGGGGACCACCTAACCAATGGGGAGATCTAATGTTAAAATATACCATATTATCTGCATTTTCTCTATCAATCTTGAGAAATTCTTCAGAAGTCATGTCAAAAAGAATCCCAGGAGATTTAGGATCGTCCTGATAGACTTGGAACTTTAAACTATCATTTGCAATAATTAATTTATTAAGGTCCAAAGTCAATCCTTCAGTTTTCGGAACAAATCCAATATAAATTCTACTAATCATTGCATTCATATTGCCTACGTTTTGAAATAAGATGCTTCCCCATAAATACTTGGTTTCCCTCACTAGTTTTCAGTTCATGTTTGAAATCAATATCAATATTTGTCATTAATTCTTCTTTCCGTATTTGCCTGTATTTCCAATAGGTATATAATGACCCAAAAAAACTGCCCACGGATATGATAGTCCCAATTATGCCCCAATCTATACTCATATTTGCTCACCTAAATTAGTCAGATTTATTTACATATTTTCATATTTTCATGTGTTGCGATGCGCATCCGCCCCCCGAAAATACGATAAATTTTACGGGAGATGGATTTATTTTCATGTTTTCACCAATTTTACTTAAATTGTTCTATATGCGATGTTTGCATTTATATCATAACCTTCAAACCTAATAAAGGTAACTTTTCCTTTTGGAATTTAATAAATTAATAAGGATTTTTTTCCTTCTATATAATTGTGGAACAACTTTATCGTGAGCTTTACAATTGGAATGAATGGCTACTATTGCGATTTTTTCGAGTGATTACAGGGCTTAAATTAGCCTTTAATCCAAATTTAAAAGAAATATATCTTATTCCCATTGGAAAAGTTAATGAGAATAAGTTGGAAGTAGCCAAGAATCAGATGGCAAATGAGTTTGGAATACGAGGCGAAACTCTAACTGAAAAAATTGAATTTAAAAAGGCAGTGCGAGGAGCTTTTCTAAATCCAGATACCGTTATCCGAGGACTAAGCCAAGTAGCTAAAAATACTGAAATAGTACTACTTTTATCTACTTAGCAGAACACTTTATAAAAGTGAACAATCTTTATAAAAAAATCTCATAAGATATTCATATAAAGGTGAGAAGTCATGAAAGAAGAAAAATCAGATAAGATAATTGATATAGAATTTATAAAGATCACTTCGAGTTGCGATTCGGCATATGGACCGAAATGTCAACCACCTTCTCCAGAACCCGCATGTAATCCAGATTTCTAGAATAATCCGATAATTTTAGTAAGCTATCGGAAACATAAATTTTAGTGAAACAGCAGAGTATATAGATAGCCCATATAAATGGTGCTCGAATGGAGACACAGTATTTCAATTTATCTAATAAAATCGAAATAGTTTATGGGGCAAAAAGAGCGGCAATTTATGATTTAGAATCGGGCGATATTTTTTCTGTTGATAAGAATGGAGCTTGTATTCTCAGAGAACTCGAAAAAGGTACAGCTTTAAATGAATTGACTTCACTTAAAGAAATCCATTCAGAGTCTTTAAAGAAATTTCTATCAAAGTTGCAAGATGCAGAACTTGGTGATTTCTCTGACCGACCAATTGAACATAAGCGACAAGAATGGACTACTCCATTTCCGAGAAAGCTTAACATGCTCTGGCTAGAGCTAACAGAATGTTGCAATCTTAAATGCATGCATTGTTATATGGATGGCAGCTGTGAAAAAAGGCAAATAGGAAATACTCTATCTTTAAATTCGTGGGGAAAAATAATCCAGGAAGCTTCTGAATTAGGTTGCGACCATATAACTTTCATAGGAGGAGAACCTTTTCTAGAATCAAAAAAGCTTTTGTTATTAGCTAAATTGGCCACTAAATTAAAAAAAATAAAATCACTGGAAATTTTTACTAATGGTACTATATTCAAAGAAGATTTAATGAATGATTTAATTGCTATCAATATAGGATTTGCAGTTTCTATTTATTCATTAAAGGCTGAGATTCATGATAAAATTACTCGCGTTAAAGGAAGTTTTGAAAAAACCATGAAAACTCTCGATTTCTTATCATCCAAAAAGATTCCTTTGCGAATTGCCGTGATGGCAGTAAGTGAAAATCAGAATGAGTTTGAAATTACGGTAGACAGCTTACAGCAAAAATATCCATCTGCAAAAGTAAAATGTGATATAGTAAGACCAATAGGGAGAGGGTGCTCTAGTGAAGTTTTAACCACTTATTTATTAAATCAATATAGTAAAAATGAAATAAATTTTCCTAAAGTCAAAAGAGAATTATTTTGGAAAAGGCATTATGGACATAATTGTCTTTGGGGAAAACTTTCAATAGATAGTACAGGAGGGGTCAAACCATGTATAATGTTAAGAGAGATTACATTGGGAAATGTCTTGGAACAATCTCTTTTTAATATTTTGAATTCCGAAAAAACACTAGAAGTATGGGGCTTAATAAAGGATAAAATTGGAGTTTGTGCATTATGCGAATTCAAGTATGCTTGTGTTGACTGCCCTCCACGAACCAAAGGGCTAGTAGGAAACCTGTATGCTAAGCCGCCAGAATGTTTATACAATCCTAATAAAGGAAATTTATCAGTGAAACATGTCTAAATAACTTAAATTCAGCATCTGTAAATTCAAATCAAGGTGTTTGACCGACGAACCTGTGCTGTTCAGCCTTCTAAGGGGCGATGGAGGATGGCGATACGCTGTTCTGGACCGCTTACGATGGCAGAACTGCCGAAAGAAAGATAACCCGATTACAATTCTGTGATTCCTAAAAATATTTAGGAAGCTAATCATATTAGAAATTAATAAATAAAAATTTATCTTATTATTACCCCTTTTCTATCTAATTTTACCGATTAACCCTAAAACCTTCTTCATTTCTATTCTATTTAATGTATTCGCTGATTAATTGTTTAGTTTTTAGCGAATAAAAAGAAACAATTGATGACCGATATTTTTTAAAGATAATAGGAATAATATTTTTACTCATACCTTTTTAGATGTTACGAATTGAGTAATAGACTAAATGAGTTGAGTGTAAAATGAGTCTTGAATTAATTTTAGCTTCGGTAGGGTCAGTTGTTGGAATTCTAGGAGCCCTAAGGGCTTTTCTGACCAATCTGAAACTTAAACAAATAGAGAAAGAAAAAGCACAACCTAATATAGATATTGATTTCAATTATACAATAAAGGAAATTTCAGAAAAAAAGATCGTAGAGGGCAACGTAATTTTTAACAATATTGGTGAGATTAATACTTTAATCAATTGGTATTCAATTCGATTTCAATGTACGGAAAAATTAACATGTGGAGATGAGGCGTTTCGAATAGAATCTGAATTAAATGGTTCCAATAAACTAAGAAGAATGAAATATATTCAGGGATGCGCTCCAATAATTTCGGACTATGATTATGATTCAACTTGGTATAGTTATTTATCAAAATTACAAATTTCTCTTATGAAACAATTAAACTTACTTGATGGTAAAAAAATTAGAGATATTTTAAATCTTAATAATGAAGAAATTCAAAAATTATTAGCTAAAGATGAATCTTTAAAAAGAATGCTTGGGTATTTTAAAGAAAAAGTCTATGGGATGACACAAAATTTTGATATATGGGAATTTACAGAATTGGTTTATGATTGGAATGAAAGAATTCCAGAAGCACTTTCATTGCATCTATCGTCGATTGATGAATATATTTTAGGTTTCCAACTTTCAAAAAATGAGAAAAAACGAGTAGATTTTTGTCTTCAATGTGAAGGCGAGGGCACAATTGCAATTATGGCGCAAATTCAATTTTCTCCTTTGCTGCGCAAAGATGTTTCTGAGGAAGATCGGGTACTTAATGCAATAAGTAATTGTTTTAAGTTAAAAATGGAACCTAAAGGGAATACAAATGTGGAAGATTGGGTAATTCAGTTTGATTCCAAAAATTGTGAAAAAATAATACAATATTATGTGAAAGAGAAAGCATTAATTGTGCGAAAAAAGAATTTCCGAAACAAAGAATGGTTCAATATTTATGTTTAATTCAGTTTTCCATTTATTTCACTCCATCTATTTTTTTAAATTCAAAGGAGGCTGATAAATTTGTTTCTTTATAAACATATTGAATTTAGCAGCCTTTTATTATTGTATTTAGATATTACTGAAATGGGCGGAAACATTGTATAGTAAAGAAATAAATTATAATCATGGATCAACTATACCGTGAGCTCTATAATTGGAATGAATGGCTACTATTGCGATTTTTTCGAGTGATTACAGGGCTTAAATTAGCCTTTAATCCAGATTTAAAAGAAATATATCTTATTCCCATTGGAAAAATTAATGAGAATAAGTTGGAAGTAGCCAAGAATCAGATGGCAAATGAGTTTGGAATACGAGGCGAAATTCTAACTGAAAAAATTGAATTTAAAAGGGCATTGCGAGGAGCTTTTCTAAATACTACATACATGTCAATGCAATTGCATAAGAATATTTCACGTCCTAAAGAAATTGCAATATTGGGCATTACAAATTATTTATTGGTGCCTACCAATTTTCTGGTATCGCGGATTATTCATCTATTTAGCCCAATTTTGGGGATCACCTATTTGGTCCCCGGTATTTGTTTTTTAACGACCTTAGAGAGTTTAACGAAATTAGATGACCAGTTAAGAAAAGAATTTATTGAGTTTGCCGTAAAGCATGAAGTAGGTCACCTGCTTGGTATGCATGGCTATCCTTTGAAGTGGTTGCAAAAAAGTAAAGAGCCCAAATAATCTATTTATTACCGTTTAATAGCTCTTTATTCAAAAGAAAAACTTGTTCTTTTATTTGAGCTAGTTTTGATCCAGCCAGAGGATATCGCCATAAAAATAACAACCCCACTAAAATAAAGCCTACGGGGAGAATACCCACGAGAATTCGGAGTCCAAATTCATTGAATGGGGTTATAGTAGTAGGAGATAAAGTATCTCGATCGATCAGGAAAATTGTGAGAATAATGCCGATTAAACCCCAACTGATTGCATTCGCTAGTTTCACAATTACACCAGATACGCCTGTGAAAATACCTTCGCGCCGGTCTTTTGTTTTTAATTGATCTTCATCTATAACGTCGCTTAGGAGAATGGTTGGCAAAAGCATTAATCCCCCTAAACCAAAACCACCAAAGAGAAGAACAATGATAGCAATAGGAGGACTATTAATGAAGAAAGAAAAGGGAAAAACAACTGCAAAGCAAAGCATAGAGAGAAAGAGCGTAAATTTCGTCCCTTTCCGTTTGGCAATCCATATCCATATAAAGAGGCCTGGAATAACAGTAATAAAGGCAGATAATAATATTAGGGAATATTCAATCTGATTAAGACCAAGAATCCCCTCGAAAAAGAGAGGTAAACTCGATATTACAAGTGCATATGCCAATTGTAATAAGAATTGGACCAGAACAAAATATAAGAATGATCGATTTTTGAGCGAAATCGTAAGAGCCTTCCAAAAACTAATTTTAACCGCCGCATCTTTAATTTGATATTCCTTTCGTTCTTTTATAAAAAGAACGGTGGGCAACATGAAAATGGCGCAAATGCCCCCAAGGATTACGCCCATGATAGGATAACCTTCAGCTTTTGAAGGGAAAGATCCTGCGATTAGTGGAGCGATCCCTAACCCAATAATCAAACCAAATAACCCGAAGATTTGAAGATATTTTGAAATACTAAGCCTTTCATTTTGATCTAAACTAATTTCGGGAAATAAAGAATACCAGCAAGTAATAACCATTGTTACAAAAAGTTCATAGAGAATGAGAAATATTAATAAGTAAACAGTGCAGGAAACTGGATCACTTAAGGGGGGAGTGTAAATCAAATAAGAACAAATAATAAGCGGAACAATTCCAAAGATGATGAATGGCTTTCTTCGTCCCCAGCGAGATTTCGTAAAATCAGAGAGATGCCCAATTATCGGTTCGTTTAAAGCATCCCAAATTCCATAAATGACCAGAATGAGAGCGATGCCAAGGGGAGAAAGCGGTATTTTCAGATAAAGAAAATAATAAGTATAAAGAAGAAGAATTGTTGATTGCCCGATTGCAAGCCCGCCTATATTACCTAATGCAAATGAAATTTTTTTTCCAAAGGGGACGGTTGGTTCAGTCATATAGAAATCTCTTTTTATATTCAATATTTAATTGTTTTCATATAGAAATAAGTAAAAAGAAGCGAACTACATGGATCGAAAAAATCTGAAACGAATTTTAGAGGAATATTGGAAATTATATACACCTGCAGTTTCAGATGCAGTCGATGAATTAGGATTAGCGCCGGGGTTTCTTGATGCACAGATAAGACCGATGTGGATTGGTGCAAGAATGGCAGGATTTGCGGGGACCATGAAAATGGTGCTTTCGGATGAACCGTTAGATCGAGATATCATTGCACGGATGACAAAATTCATTGATCGGGTTCCTAAATTTCCAATAGCTTGCATAGATATGAGTGGGCAGATGGTAGCCGCAGGATTAGGACAAAGTACAAGCCAGATTCTTCAAAGGCTCGGGTTTAGAGGTGGCTTAGTGGATGGTCCCATTCGGGATATTGCTCAGGTTACCGCACTCCAATTCCCAATCTTTGCTAGAGGCATTATTTGCTCATCTATTCGGGGAAGGATGGTTGTTGATCTAGAATCAGTAAATACGCCAATTCAATGCGGTGGAAGGACTATCAATCCTGGGGACTTGGTATTTGGCGATATTAATGGGGTAGTAATTGTCCAGAAAGAACATATTGAAACTGTTTTGAAGAAAGCGAAAGAAATTATTTCCATTGATACATGGTGGTTCGAGCAACTGGAAAAAGGGAGAAATCCCGCCGATATAGAGAAAGAGAAACCTCTTCCTTAAATTTAAGAACATTAGTATGAGTTGAATCACATGGAGCAGGAACAAAAAGGAAGAGTTTTAGAGGTAAATCTTGACGATTTTTCATGCTCAGAAAACATCATCGATAAAGAATTAGTGAAATTCCTTTTAGGCGGACCTGGATTTGCAATTGACTACCTTTTGAGGGAAAAAATCTATGAAATGGAGGCTTTTAGCAAAAAGAATCCATTGGTTTTTATGACGGGCTTGTTAACGGGGACTGCATATCCTTGCTCAGGCTTTTTTTCAGTTTCGGCAAAATCGCCATTAACCAATATCTATGGCGAAGGATTGTCTGCCGGTTTCTTTGGAGCGCAATTAAGAAAGGTTTTTACTGGGCTAATTTTTAAGGAAAAAGCCGAAACACCCGTATACTTATTCATTGACGATGAGAATTATGAATTACGTAATGCTTCCGAGCTATGGGGCTTGGAAACCAAGAGTACAATTCAAGAGTTGCAAGCGAAGTTGGGGAAAGATTTTCGAGTGGCCTGTATCGGTCCTGCAGGTGAAAAGCAATTGCCCTTGGCAGCGATTATTAATGACCATGGACGAGCGGTGGGACGGTGTGGCATGGGTGCTATTATGGGTTCTAAGAACTTGAAAGCTATTGCAGTGAGAAGTAAAGCTAAAATAAAATATTATGAGGAGCAGAAATTCAGGGAATTATCAAAATATTTATTTCAAGCATTTAAAGAGTCGCCAATGGCAGGTATTATGCATAGCATTGGCACGAATGGCATCGACTATTTTGAAATGATTGCGGACGTCCCCCATAAGAATTGGGAATTGGGAAAATGGAGGGAGGTCTCGAAAATTGCAGGATCGGTTGTTGCGAAAAAGATGCTGGTGCGATTGCGACCTTGCTATTTATGTCCCTTCAGTTGTGGGCGGAAAGTCGCAATAACTGAAGGACCTTATACAATTAACGAGGCAGCGGGTCCCGAATACGAAACCGTGGCTGCATTTGGTTCAATGTGTCTGAATTCAAACATCGAATCAATCGCCTTCCTAAACGATTTATGCAATAGAATGGGTGTCGATACTATTTCGACAGGTTGCACCGTGGCATTCGCTATAAGTTGTTTTGAGAAAGGCATTTTAACCGAGGAGGACATCGGATTTGCTTTGGAGTGGGGTAATCCAGATGCAATTGTTAAATTAACAGAATTAATTTGCAACAATGAGGGCATTGGTAAAATTCTCAGCCAAGGCACCAGAAAAGCGGCACGCCAACTTGGTAAAGGTGCAGATACGTTGCTTGTGGAAGTTAAAGGGTTAGAGGTTCCGATGCACGATCCGCGAGCAAATTATGCGCTGGGTTTACAGTATGCAACGGCCAATCGAGGTGCATGTCACCTAAGAGGATTTGGTTCTGACATATACTCGGGGTTCGCTAAATTTCAGAAACCGTTCGGAGTTGCGGAGGAAGTCCCTCTTCAATTAAGAACAGTAGATAATCCTGATTTCGCGAAAGATATAGCGATCGGACAAAATCTCTCTGAAGTGAATAATGCACTCGGTATCTGCCGCCAAACCTTTTCCTCTGGTTCGCAGATCTTGGAAAATAACTTTGAGTTGTTACTGGACGCTATTTATTATTTGACGGGCTTGCGATATAGCCTACATGAGCTATTAGAAGTAGGGGAGCGAATATTCAATTTAAAACGATTATTTAATGTTCGATGCGGAATTACGAGAACTGATGATAGAATCCCACAAAAACTGCAATTGCCCCTCTCAGAAGGATTGGTTAAGAATAAAGTTTTAACAATTGATGCTATGCTGGAGGAATATTATAAATATAGAGGGTGGGATCAAGATGGGATTCCGACGAAAGATAAATTAATGGAATTGAAAATAATAGAATATTAGGAAATTAGTTCAAATTGCTTTAAGTGATTCTATGAAAGGGATTGAGGCAATTTCCGGTTCAATTTTATATGATTATATGATGGATTTTATTAAGATTGGGTGGCGGCGCCCAGGCACACCAGCAGCTCACAAAACAGCGGAATTTATTTTGAAAAAGTTTGAGGAATTTGGGCTCGAAGAGACGCGCTTAGAACCCTTTGAAATGCTCCTTTATGAGCCAACTCAGTGGAAATTGACCATCAAATGTGATTCCTTACCAAATAAAGAAATGACAATTGAATGTCATCCAGCGTGGCATTCTAAGGCATCAGAGGCAGGTGGAATCGAAGCTGAATTGGTCTATGTCGGGTTAGGGACTGAAAAAGAATTTAAAAAACAAGATACTCAGGGTAAAATCGTTTTTGTTGAGTCTTATCGTATGATGTCATTCTATCCGACCATGGATTTTTACCGAACCTATGAACGCGCTCGAAAAAGCGGTGCCATAGGACTTGTTGCCATGCATGATACGCCACCAAACACCATATTTGCTGAATATGCCACTAGACATCAAACCTTAAAAGATACAAATCTAGAAAGCGGCAGTATTCCCGCCCTGTATATTGGGTTTGAATCAGGTCAATATATCAAGGCTTTGTTACAATCTAAGGAACAAATTCAAGCCAATATTCTGTTAGAAGCGACTATTGAACCCGCTCCTACTGATAACCTGCTTGGAACCCTACCAGGAAAAAATCCCGATGAAATCATATTGGTTGGGACCCATATCGACAGCTGGTTTGATGGAGCGATTGATAATGCGGGTGGCAATGCAGGTATGCTAGAACTTGCCGATTATTTCAGCCAAATTCCTCATGATGACCGTGAAAAAACGATGGTGTTCGCAGGGTTTGCAGGGCATGAGGTCGGTTCAATTGGAGTCATAGAATTTGCGAACCAGCATCGGAACTGGTTCGATAAAATTACCACCTTCTGTATGTTGGATGGATTCGGTTCCAAAGGGTTTGTATTAGAGAGTCCCACGCGAGGTGCTCTTGAAACCCGCCTCGATGAAGCCAAGGGCCTCTTTACTACCGATAATCAAATTCTCTTCGATTACCTCTCGGAAGCCGTGTTTAAATACAATCTCTTCCCCTCAATGCATATATCGGCAGTTGCAGGGCCATATTCAGACTTAGGTCCCCTAGTCGCCGCAAATGTTCCCAGTATCATGTTAATTGGAAAGGGGATCTTCTATCATACTATCGAAGATACCGCAGATAAAGTTCTACCCAACCAATTGGAACGCACTGCTCGTGCACATGCCGAAATTTTGCAGAAAATTCATCAAACGCCATCGAATCTGATAAAGGATGCGGATCGAAAAGGAATTACTTTTCCTCTAGAGGCTGATCCAAATAAGCGAGGTCCCGTGTATTTCAATTTTAATATTATACCGAACCCAATGGCAAAAGGCACTACAGCACTCATTTATATGACTTCATATATTGCTACCGATCGGATCATTGTTGATGCAAAATGGAGCATAGAGGGTGGCAAAGAAATCCATGCGCCGCTTTTACCGCAATCATTCTCCCGATTAGGAGCGCATAAGGTACAGCTTAAACTCATGGATAATTATGGAAATGAGTATATAACTGAGAAATATGCCTATGTTACTAAAAAGATAGAGTGAAAACCGACTTTTTATCCTAACCTTCACTTATCTTTTTGAAAGCTTCACCGACGGTTTTCCAAACAAGTGGAGGATTATCTGATTTTATTATTGTCTGCAAGCCACCCCGATATAACCATGCAAATATACTCTCTGCACCTGCTCGATCTAAAATCTCAACAACCTGAGCAATTTCGGGTTCTCGCCCCTTCGGAATACAGAAGGCCATAACCCACAATTGCGCCGCTTTCTGATATTTCCGGGCGATCTCAACCAACTTCTCAGACTCAGTTTCGACCCATTGGAAATCTTTTTGGTATATAATCCAATAAGGATCGGAGGCTAAAACATCCATTCCATGGAAACAGACTTTCTCCCAATCAGCAATCCCAGTTGAGGCGAGGGATGGCAACACACAAATAATATTTTTCTTGGATTGATCAATGCTCTTTACTGTTTGGCATAATTGTTGTAAAAAGGCAAGTAGATTCTCTTCTTTAAATTGAATAATATCCTCATTTTCTTCCCTTGGCATTTCATACTGAAATTTCTGCAAAAAGAGGTTTTGACAGACTTCACAGTGACACACATAGAACGGAGATAAGTCTGTGGGCAGTAAATTCAATTCAGAGTAGGCATAATGCGGCTCATCCCAGAAGAAACCATCAATTTCTTTCACGCGCGCGATTTTTTTGATAGCGGATTTGATATAGGATTGAAACACCCTCGTATTGAAACACGCCGCGGGAAAAGCCTTTTGCGTTTTTGAAAACATTTGCCGATAAGCATCGTTATTACTTAGAAATATAGAAGGAGCTTCGCCGCCAAATATCCGTCCCCATGCCCAAAAATTGATATAAACGCTGAATCCAAATTCTTCTTTGGCGATTTTAGCCATTTTGAAGTATTGCCCGCGCCATTGCTCAAAATCGTATTCAGACATAGCGAATAATACTGAGTTGCATCCATGGTCTTGCATTTCCTTAAAATCAGAACGTGCGTGGTCCAGATAGACATTCCCATGATATGCAACGCCTAATTCTTTTACCATCTTTACCACTTTTTTATTTTTTTTAATCTCAATCGTATTTGGGAACGAAAGCAAAGAGATCCTCTACTAAATTGGTTGCGGTTGTAAAGGAGTCGGTTTGTTGGAATTTATCAAAATAAGGGGAGTATTCAGAGTAAAACTGTTTTGTAAAAGAGCTTAAGGCATATCGAAGAGAGCGGGTGGATTTGGTGCCAAGTAATACGCAAAAGATAGGGTATTGCTCTCTAACAAGCAGGATTGCCTTATCTAAATGTACTTCGCGAATATTGCCTTTTTGTAGCGATTCGCTTAGGATTGATCCAATGCCCTGCAACATACCAGAAAAGAGTTGCTCATCAATTATAATATCCGACTTAGTCCAAGCGTAAGAAAAAAGTGGTAGACCACTTTTGGCTTCAATTATGGTTAATTTCTGAATCCTAAAAGGAAGGACGAACCCTAGTTCAGGTTTAAGGGCATACGGAACGGAGGTTATCGACATCATAATCGCAAAAATAATAGAATGGATTGCAGGAATTTTAAGAGGGAGACGGAATGCGAATACCGCCACGCCACCGATCCCCATGATTAAAATCCCTAATAAATAGAGTCCAGAGTATATTTTTAATGTTTTTGGAGTATTTAAATAGATTTTTGTAGTATAGTAAATTATCAAAATCCCTGCATATAAATAAACAAATATATTAATGATAGAGAGATTAAAACTTTGAAATACACCATATTCGCCATTAGGAAACTTATCTATCGTAACGGCGTTCGGTTCTAGTGAAATAAGTACGGAAGCCGTTATTAATATGCAAGCCAATGCTATTTTTAGGGGATCAAAGGATTCCGACCGAATCCAATCGACTAAGAGAACCGAACAAAAAATTCCCGCATTCAATAGATAAATGCAGATCCGGAATAATAAAGTAGCCAAAGGACCAGATTCTTGGCAATATAGATAGGCAAGGGTATTAAAAACCACAAAAAGAAGCATGAAAAGGAGTATTAACACCAGAAGGAAGTAATGCAAATATTTTTTCTTAAAATATTTATACATTGCTATTATAAATCCAATTATGAGGGGGATCAGACAAAATAGATTGATAAAAACGCCAGTCGACCAATTTAGAGAGATATAATCACGTCCTCGTATAAATATTCTTAATTAATATCAAGTAGTTAATTTTAATAAAAGATAGTATGGAAGTCAAGAGCGTGTCTAAAAATGATTTGAAAATGACTTTGGAAGATATTAAAGCCTTTTATAACGTTTTAAACTTAATTAAAGAATTCTCAGACAAAAATCCCATCAGAAAAGAAAAGGTTAACTATGCTCAAATCAAGGGTGAGATTCAATCTTTAGAAGAAATGATTTCTAAAGGTGATCTACTTGATAATACTATATTATTAAGAATTTTAAAAAAATTGAAATCAATCATTAAAAATGAAGTGCGCCCAGAATTGTTTTTCTTAGTGACAGGCCACGGGGGGATAATTATTGAAGATGTAGGATTCTGTGAATTCGATGATCCGAAATTCGCAATAACGCGATTGATTGAAAGAATGAAATTGGCACTTGCAACAAATATGCCTTATAATATTGAAGTTGCAATGTGCTGCTTAGAATGGTTAAATAGAAATTATCCCGAAGAAATTTCAGAATTTGTTCAGCTATTTACCCGAGGAAAATTTGAGATTATCAATCCAACTTATTCTCAGCCGTATAGTTTAATTATAGGTGCTGAATCAAATATTAAACAGTTTGAATATGGGCTGAAAATATTAAAACAGTTAGGCATACCTTATGATATTTATTATTGCTCTGAAGCTTCGCTCCATCCTCAAGTTCCGCAATTGTTAAGGGGCTTTAATATTAAATATGGTTCGCTTAGGACCAGACTCCTGGGTACATGTCCAACTACCCATTCGGGGCATATCAATTGGGTTGGATTAGATGATACTTCGATAGAATCAATGACTGATCAATCTGGTGTGTTCAATGGGGAAATTTGGCATGGTACTTTCTTCAGAGAGTTTCCAAACCTATTATTTCAAGCAGTAGCTCGGCCTTTTCTAAGCTGTATTCTTTATTCATCACTTGAAGATTTTATTATGCCCTTAGCCTACCAAGAAGATATTTGGAGAGTATCCCGTTTTTCAGAAATTTTCGGCAAATTTATTTTAAGCTCAGAATTCTTTCAACTCACAGAAATAGATGGAGAGTTCAAATTTTCTCGTGATTTATTTTTTTTAGGGAATTATATTTTTAATCCCACTGATTTATTCCTCTATAATAAAAACTGTGAAATTAACCTCATTTCCGCAGAAATACTGAATTGTGTATTGGGGTTATTTACTGAGGAATCAGCCGATGCAATGCTGGAGGATTTATGGGCAAAGCTGTTGCTTACCCAAGCCCATGATAATTATGCTGTTCCCGATATGCATGCTGGCGATTATTCAGCTAATCAACTAAGTAAGGAGGAATATAAACAATTAAACCTCGGATCTAAAAAATTATCTATTTCCAAATTAAGTATTGAAATTCAGAAAGAAGTTCAAATCAGATGTGTTGAATTTATTAGAGAAGTTTTAAAAAAATTGGCTATATATTTAGGAACTCAGTCAAAGGAACACCAAGTTTCTTTAATGGTATTTAATTGTAATGCATTTTCAAGGCAAGACATTATTTCGATTCCAATCGAATTAGAGAATCCCAATAGAGTGCAATTAATTTCTGATAATGCAATTATATCCTTCCATTATTGTAATTCTAAATTGGAATTCGTTTCTGAAGTTCCTCCGGTCGGATACAAATTTTTTTCACTTATCGAACAGGATTTAGCAAATCCAAATGAAAAGGGAGAATTTTTTTATTCGCTTACACTCTCAGATGATAGAAAGACTCTTTTTCTAAAATTCAAGGATAATGGAGTGTGTGAAATAACTTTTGGGTCGGCATTTGATTATGAACTGACCATTGCGAAATATTCGAAGAATTCAATTGAAGAGCGATTTAATATTTCAGGTAAAATTAAAAATAATAATTTTACTCTTGAAGTGGTGCAATATACTCGAGTGAATCGCCTTGAATTTATCTTAGATTCGAATAATTTGAAAGAAATTGTATTGAATCCTTCTATTCCGATTTTAAAAACAATTATTAACTATCCTTTTGGCATCGAGGAAACACATCGGTCAAAAATAGAGACGCTTGATTTTCTTTGGTTACAAGGGGAAAATCAGGGTATCATTTTCTTAATTAAAAACAGCCAGAGATTTATTATAAATAGAAATAATTTTGCCGTGCGCAATATAATAAATTTGCAGGGTAAATTTGAATTTGCAATATCCATAACAGAGGAGAACGAACTCACAAAGGCGTATGATTATATAGATACTTATCAATATAGATTAATCGGAATTGAGCTACAGGAACAATACGAATTTTCTAAAACCAGCGATTCCTTCCTCTCTATCGCCAAACCGCTTAGGTTGATCAATCTTTGGAGACGTCAAGGACAGTGCTATATGCGAGTATTTAATCCAGGTGAATTTGAAAACCATTTTGAATTAACCGGAATTTGGGCTGAAAATGAATTAAAGGAAATTGATTTGAATTATAATGATTTACGAGCAATAATAAATGGCAAATCCAGGATGCCCCCTTGGAGAATAATGACTCTTAAATTGTAAGATGAAAAAAAAGTAGTTAAAACTCTGAATTTGGTAATTCTACTGCTATTTTTCAGGTGCAGCGAAAGGAATGGATAAAATTCAGTCCACGGTTTTTTCAAGTGGCAGAGGTTTCTTAAGGAGTTCCAGTGCTTTGTCTACAGCTAGAGGTGCCGTCATTGCATATGCATCTGCCCCATATTGTTTTGCGATAGCGTCGTTAACGGGACCACCACCTGCCATAATTTTTGCTTCTAATCCTCTTTCTTTCGCCAAGGTCACGATTTTGCCAATTTCGGGGTAGAGTGATGTGAGCATAGTAGATATTAAAATAAGGTCTGCATTTGCTTTAGCGGCTTCTTCGACAAAGGTTTCCGCTTCTACATTGAAACCTAAATCAATAATTTCGATGCCTGCTGCCTCAAAGAGATATTTTACTATATTTTTTCCTAAATCGTGAATATCTCCTTGAACCACGCCAAGAACTGCCACACCAATTCGCTCTCTTTCAATACCCATTCTAGATTTTAAAATTTTGAGCCCATCATAGAAAGCATCACATGCTGTTACTAGTTCAGCCACAAAATAGATTTTTTCATAATTATCACAGACTTCCTTTAGCCCAAGATATAAGCCTTCTTGGATTGCTTCTTTCGGGTCAATTCCTGCCTCCAAGGCTTCTTCAGATGCTTCGATTGCAGCATTGCTGTCCTGATTAATAATGCTCTCTCTTAATTTATTTAAAATGGTATCTCTGGATGGCATTTAGTTTCTGCCTCCATCTCGTTTGAAGTTAGCTCCATAAATCCTGGCGGCTTTCACAACGGCCATTGCATTATAGAGTGGCGCATAGGGAGGATATTCACAGCAGGCCCCGAGAAAATAGCCACCAGGGGATTTTCCAAAGACTTCAAGCTCTCGTTTGCATTCCTCCATAACTTGACTAGGAGACCACCATGCTAATTGATACACTTGAAGATAACCTAAAAATACTACTTTTTTCCCGTATTTTTTTATCATTTCCTCTTCAGTTGTGCAATCATCGGGCAGTTGGGCATTCTGAATGAGCGTCGGATGCAGCCATTTAATTAATGAATCAAAGTAAGGTCCGCGACCGCATGTATGGACACAATAATTTGCACCTTTCTTTCGAACGAAATCTGCAATCCGTTTTTGATACGGCGCATCGACTTCTTCCCACATTTCTCTACTCATTAGTTCTCGTTCAGCTAAAACAACTGGGACCATAATGGTTCCCGCGCCCGCTTCAATCTCTTTTTCAACAAATTCCATTTGAATTTCCGTTATTAATTCGAGTGCTTCATGAATCTTATCGCGATGATGAACTACATCTCGCAACAAATCGTTAGGATTGCGGAGTCTAGAGAGCAACCCCATTGGACCAATAGTGTTTCCTCCAGCCATCAAATCAGGCAGTGTTTCTTTAAAATTTTCTAAAATATGAATTTGATTGTTCATACGGCTTGCATTCGCCCAAGAAAAGGATTCTATTACTCTTTTATAGTCATCCGGAGATTGCACAGTCCAATGATAGGGGTCGGGGTATCCTGCATTGTTATCGGGGAAAATAATCTTGGCGCCGAACCCTGCTGCCTCGACCGCCATATCCGGAACTGCGGTGACTGCGTCATAGCCAAACAAACGTTGTGCTTCAGTTTGACATTTAATAAATAATTCAGGATTCGTGGAATATTCGCGATAATTCGCACGAAGGATTTGAGCTGCCGCCGCTGTCACAAAGGGGAGCACCGGGATGCGATCCAATTGTTGACCCAAAATCAACTTCACGATACGTTCTTTTGGTGTCATCCATTCCTCTGCTTCTTTCAATTTTTCCATAATTTGCCTCTTTGTAAGGAGCTGATTTTAATAAATAAATAACGAATAAAATATTAAAAAAGGTATAGGATCAAAAAATGAGATGATTTTCATGTCTATTGAGTCGCTTGCGGAGAAAGCATTGGACCAAGGGAAAGGCATTTTACGACTTGCTCCAAATTGGGTTCCCCGGGTATTTTGCATACCGGGAAGAAGAATAAAACTCCATCCAGATGATTATTATGCACTAGGTGGCGACCGGGGAGGATTGGATGAACGCTGGTTCGTTTCAACGACGCCAGCAGATAATGGCCCTTTGACTGCTCCGAATGAGGGGCTCAGCTTTGTAGTTATTCAGGAAGGTAATAAAATTCAACAAATTCTCTTCCTAGAAGTAGTCAATGTGCTTCAGGATCAGCTTATCGGCAAACGGCTCTGGGATAATTATGGAAAATGGCCGATGTATGCTAAATTCTTTGACAATCAGGGTCCACTCCCATTCCATCTCCACCACCGAGACCAACATGCGGCGTTAGTGAATCAAGTAGGGAAATACGAAGCCTATTATTTCCCACCCCAAGTCAATAACCATGGCGGTGATTTTCCCTACACCTTCTTCGGATTTCAGCCCGGTGTGACAAAAGACCAAGTTAAAGAGTGCCTTATGAATTTTTCCAAAGGCGATAACAAAATCACGGCACTCTCCAAAGCATATCGGTTAGAATTGGGAACCAGCTGGGATGTGCCATCCGGAATCCTTCATGCGCCGGGAACACTCTGCACCTATGAACCCCAAGCGGCGTCGGATGTGTTTTCGATGTTCCAATCCCTGGCAGGGACGCAGGTAATTTCTGAAGAACTATTGTGGAAGAACTCGCCGGATGAGAAGAGCGGCGACTACGACTATCTGATTGAGCTTGTGGATTGGGAGGCGAATATCGACCCAGATTTCCACGCCAACCATTTCATGGTGCCCCACCCCATTAAAAATCCCGAGGAAATGGCTGCGGAGGGCTATAGAGAGAACTGGATTTGTTACAAATCGAAGGCATTTAGCGCCAAGGAACTCACCATTTTACCGGGGAAAAGTGCCACTATCTATGATAATGCGGCCTATGGCCTCATAATGATGCAGGGCCACGGTATCATGAACAAATGGAAAATCGAATCGCCCACGCTCATTCGGTACGGGCAACTGACCAATGATGAATTCTTTGTGAGCGAGGCTGCTGCAAAAGAAGGCGTTTTAATTACAAATTTTTCGGACATGGAACCTCTTGTGATGCTCAAACACTTCGGTCCCGAAAATCCGGATCTAGAACTTTAACAAGTCCAGAGTTAGAACCAGTTTATTGCAGCCGTCTTATTACTTCGTTTGAATCCGTAGAATGGTATCAATGGGATTTATTAGTTTCTTCGGAATTGTGACCTTAATCCCTGCGGGTTCTCGAAGGAAATCCAATTCTTCATTGCTCGGGGCACACAAAATTTTTTCTAGAGAAGGCCAATGCTTCAGAGAAAATCTCACCTCGAGCTCTTGTTTCGGGGCGCCATATAAAGGAATCAAGTGAATTAGTTGTTCTTTTTCATAGAGACATCCAAAAGTTTTAAAATTTTTATCCTTTATGCTAATCCCTGGCACATACTTCCCTTTATAATCCATCGGAATTGCTTCCGTGAAGAGCTCCCTTCTCTCTCCGTACCATGCCCCGAAGATTTCCAAATGCTTGGCGGGTTCCGGGTATAATTTGCCATTCATCTGCGATGGCATACCAAATGCAAATTTTCCGCCGCTCGCCATGATGAATGCCGCAATTCGGCTGGCTTCAAAGGGATCCAAACGCGGTACAGGGTTATCCCATGCATTGGCTGCGGGTCCCACGAGTTCCCAAGGACTCTTTTTTAGGCGATATTTATTCCCCTTGGTCCATGCGGTTTTCACATCGTGAGCCTCGGCGCAGGTATAATGGGCCCATTTAAGCTGGGAATCAATGCTATTATTGAATGCTAAAATGACCTGTGGATAGGCTCGGCTCATAAACTCCATAATCATGTGTGCTGAGTCATCCAATCGCCCCATATACCAGTCCATCCACATCCCATCGGGATGATAATTCTCAATCAGTTCGATCATCTGCTTAAACATGTAAATGGCATATTTACGGGGGTTATTGGTAAATCGATTGAAATAAAATTTATCGAACCATGTTGCTGTTTCATCTTTTGGATATTTTCGAATTAATCGGTTAAGATTAGATCCGATATTAGCAACAACGGCGACGACAAATGAGAACCCTTGAATAAGCGTTTTAGAGGTGGTATGTAGTGCAAAGAACGAAGGGGTGCAAGTCCTCAGTGGCTGAATTTCATTAAATTGCGGATTATGATCAAAAATGCTGGAATAATAGAACATAAACGGGATTCGCGCCCTTCGACTTTCCTCCGCAAAGATGCGCGTGTAATCCACCGGTGTTTTCCACTTAGTATATTTTGTATCGAAATAGCAAATACCATCATGCCATTTTACTTCAAAAATGTGATAGTCAACGCCCATCTGCTTTGAAAATGCAACCCATTCTTTCATATTACATAGAGGACCGTTGAATTTCAGATGTCCATGATCATCCATCATAGATATATTGAATTTCTCGTAATTTCGGTTCCATAGCCAGCCAGGGCGGGCTTCTATTTGATACATAATCCCGAAACCAGGCTTTTCCCACCATTTTTTCTTTTCTGGCACTTTTTGTTCAACTATTTTTTCATTTTTATCCTTAAAATTGTATCAATTGGGTCCACATTCTTTTTGGGAATAGTAAGACCGATTTCTTTTGCATTCCTTGTGGAAGCCAGTTCCTGATTCATAGGTTCCAACAGAATGGTTTCAAGCGCTTCCCACTTCTTTCGAGAGAAATTGATGGTTAAATCATTTTGGGGAACACTCCAAAGGTAGATCAGGTGGATAAGTGGATCCTGATCATGAATAGAGCCAATAGTTTTGAGGTATTTTCCTTTAACGTTTACGCCCGGCACGTTTTGCCCCTTATAATTCAGTGGGACTGCCTCTTGAAACAGTGCTCTTCTTTTTTTATACCATTGTCCAAACCGATAAAGATGTTTCGCAGGACCTTCATAAAGTGCACCGTTCATTTGAGCAGGCATGCCAAAACAAGCTTTCCCTCCACTCGCCATGAGAATAACAGCGATTCGAGAGATTTCATATCTATCTCGGCGGGGCAAAAAATTATCCCAAGCATTTGCAGCCGGACCAATGAGCTCCCAAGGGCTTTGTTTCCTTCGATACCTATTACCTTTGCTCCAGGCAGCCCTGACATCGTGTGCCTCGGCGCTAGTATAATGCGCCCATTTTAATTTCGAGTCAATGCTATTATTAAATGTTAGGATCACATTTGGATATTTTTTCTCCATGAATTCCATTATCATGGGCGCTGAATTCTCGAGAGAACCCAGCCCAAACAACCCGATCCCAAACCAATCCATCCACATCCCATCAGGTTTATACTTTTCAATTAGCTCAGTCAACTGCTTGAACAAATATATTTCATAGGTCTTAGGATCATTCGTAAATGGAGGAAACCAGAAATGGTCTAACCATTTTGCACTCTTATCCTTTGGATAATTTCGTAAAAATCGGTTGCGCTTAAACATTAACCCTGCAGAAAGGGCAGAAACGAATGAGGTTCCTTGAATTAGTGTTTTATTTCCAGATCTAAGAGTGAAGTAAGAAGGTGTACAAGTTTTGAGCGGTTGAATTGTATCAAATTGTGGATTATGATCAAAAATGCTGGAGTAATAGAACATAAACGGGATTTGTGCCTTCCGACTTTCCTCCGAAAAGATGCGAGTGTAATCCTCTGGCGTTTTCCAGTTTGTGTATTTAGTATCGAAATAGCAAATGCCATCATGCCATTTCACCTCAAAGATATGATAATCAACCCCGATTCGCTTTGAAAAGTCCACCCACTCTCGCATTTCACAGAATGGACCATTGAATTTCAACTGTCCCTTGTTGTCCATTATGGAAGCATTAAATTTCTCATAATTTCGGTTCCAAAGCCAGCCAGGGCGGGCTTCTATTTGATACATAATCCCGAAACCCGGCTTCTGCCACCACATTTTCTTTTCTGGCATTTCCTATACTCTCTTCATTCGGGTATACATTACTATCTGGTTCCTAACACTTTGATCTAGCCTTTAATAATAGTTGAAAAATAAATTTAAGTTAATAAAGAAATCCATCAAAATATTAATAACAAAATTATAATGGTTCAAATGCCCTGAAAATAGGATTCCTGATTTTTAAAGTCTGTAAGTGATGTGAAATCTATGAAGGTAAATGAATTGCAACCAGGCTTGAAAAAGGTGGATATAATCGTCAAGGTTGTAGAAATTGGCAGCATTCGGAGCGTGTTCGTAAAAATTGATAATAAACAGCATCAAGTTGCCGATGCAACTGTGGGTGACGAAACGGGGACTATATCAATGAGCCTCTGGGATGAGATGATCCACCAAATTAAAGAAAAGGACATCATTCGAATCGCTAATGGGTATGTTAGCGAATTTGGAGGAAAAATACAACTGAATATAGGTAAATTCGGGCACTGGGAGCGCAATGAATCAGATGTTTTTGATATTGATGTTGCCTTGGAAAAAGTTGAAATGCCCAAAGGATCTGGCGCAGAGTCCGGCTCTTCTAACTTCATTAAAACCATAGAAGCCCCGAGGAAAAAGGCTGGAATCAACTTACTCGTGAAGGTGGAGGGAAAACTGCAAGGACGAAAGGCAATGACGAAGAATGGCATATCCCATGATATTAATAGGTTCTTGGTGGGCGATGAGACCGCTAGCATCCATTTTGTGCTCTGGGATCGCGGGGATGATATTAATGCGGGGGATGTGCTTGAAATTCGGGGAGGCTATATCCGCGAGTTCAATAAAATCCTCGAATTAAATTTGAGTAAAACGGGGAGCTATACCAAAAGTGATGCAGAAATCCTGGACATTAATACGGAACGGAATATCTCTAGACCGCCTTAATAAAAAAAGAGGAAAAATTAAAAAAATAATAGTAAATTCTAATTTCTTGCCATGGCGACTTTGATATTTCTTACCCTATTTCGTAACGTTACTTCTGAAATATGGGCAACTTCGGAAATTTGGGTTTGTGACCTGTGTTCTTTTCTGCCTAATTCATGAATAGCGACATAAAGGGCGGCAGCGGCTAACCCTTTAGGATCCTTTCCGACTAACGCAGGTAATTCCTCCACAAGGTCTAATAAGTTTAATGCTTTATTTTTTACGTCAGGGGTTAGTCCTAAGTCGGTGCTAAATCGTTCTACAAAGTATTTAGGACCTATTGGACGAATTTGGAGATGCAATTCACGTAGAATTAAGCGATAATTTTTTGCTAAGATTTTGAGAGAAATATTAGCCGTTTGGGCAATCTCTTCCATAGTGCGTGGTAATCCCCGCATCCTACATGCAATAAAAGTAGCTGCTGCTATTAAATTTTCAATGCTGCGTCCTGTTGTCAATCGCTTTTGTACAACCTTCTTATAAATCGAAAGGGCTTGATCCATAATAGAACTGGGAATTCCTAATTGGCTAATAAGTCTCAATAATTTTGGCTGAGCCACCGTTAGATTCCGCTCAAATGTCGTTGAAACGGATTTATTTATTTTGGCAAGCCGATAAAATAAGACCTTGTCTTTCACAGGCTCTTTTTTCACATTCATAATGGTCCTAGGACCAACAGTGGTATATACGGGTTCCTGAATACGCCGTTTTTCCACTTCTTCGGGTGTAAAGGCGCGATTGGGCGTATCCATAATAACTGGACCAAATACCACCGCGCAATTCCGACAAACGTAAATCCCTCGATATGCAATCACATCGGGCTTATCACAACAATCGTAATATGCCTCATATTTCCTTGAATCAATATCATCCCCCTTTGGCAAGCTAAAAGGCTCATATATCCTGGGTATTTCCACATTTTCTTGACCCAATTTCAAGACTCCTTTTATATCCGAACTTGAGATTTTCGCAAAAAGAAAAAGTATTTTTGCGAATTTTTTTCTACTTATCTTTTTTTGCGAATCCCATACATAAACTTTTTGGACTTTTCGCAAAATATCTACATTTTTTTGCGATTACCGCAATGAATTTAAGAATTAAAATTTGGAAAATTTTCAAAATTTACAAAAAGTAAAATTTTCAAAATTATAGAAAAAATTGTCCATTCATGAAAATAATAATGCGATAGTGAGAGTCCTTTGCAGTTAATCAGGACGATATTGAATTTGATAGCTGCAGTAAGGGTTCCCATCGCACATGCATTCTTTTTCTTCTACGCTGACATTTTTAAAAATTTGTTCGGCTATTCCTAGAATTAGCCCAATTTGTAGCTCACAAATGGATTTATTCTCTGTTTGGCCTTCACAAAGGCATGGGTTAATAATGACCTCGGAACTACTCTCATTAAGAATATTAGCATTAATTTTGGAAGGAATAGGATAGACTTCTTCCATAGCGGTTGCACATTCCTGAATCAATTCGGTGAAGGTATGTTTGCGCATTTGGGGTGTGAAATAAATATCGAAAATGGTTTTTCCGAATTTTTTTCCAATAAGTCGAGTTTTCTCATAATTCATATCCTCAAGAATTTCTTGGACAGCTTTACTAAACCATTGAAAGTATTGTACTGTCAATTTGAGGCGTTGATCAAAGGACCGCTTTGCAGGTAACCACAGTTTTGAAGTCCCAACACTTTTATTGAATATTAATTCTTTTGCACGTAGAATTTCAAGGTACTTTGCTGCGGTCATTCTGTTAATATTTACATTATCAGCAATCTCCGTGATGCTCATCCCAAATAAGCTTTTATTTAGGATTTCTATTATTTTTTCTTCGATTTCGCCCTGCTTTTCTTCATTCGGCATTATATCCACCTTTGTCTGGAAGAAAATTTTTAAAATAAATTTTAATCATCTTTGATTATCATATACAAAAAGGTATAATTATAAAAAATTGGTGGCAGAAAATAATTTAAAAAAATGATATATGGTATGTTAATAAGGGTGATAAAATGAGCAAAGAAAAACAAAAAGATAAAAGAATGATACAAGAAAAGAAAGAATGGATTAAGCCAGAGATCAAAGAAAAGGGTAGTATTGGTGATAAGCTCTCTTTGGATAAGTTGGATGTTGGATTATAAGGTGAGTGCAATGGAAAAAATAAAATTGAAAGAAGATATAGTTATAGAAGAGAAAGAAAGTTATATTTCACGGGAGGCGGGTGCAGTTCTATTAAATTATGAAACAAACAAGTATTATGAAACAAATGAAACAGGCACAACTATTATTAATCTTATTAAAACAGAGAAGACCGTCGAAGATATTGTTAAGAATATCTGTGATGGTTATGAAGTAGATGAAGAAGAAGCTTTTAATGATATTAGTGAATTTTTAGAGAAGTTGAAGAAATATTCTTTAATAGAAGAATAAATTCAATCTACCAGTTCATTATATTTAGGTACATGCTGAGAATTTTAATAAATGCTAATTTGACTTCGGAGACCATTGAGGACAGCAATTAGATTGCGAATTTTTTGCTTGAAACCCGCAGTAATTATTTAATCTTGCCTATTAATTTCATTCATATATTTAAAAGAGAATGAATTTAATTATTATTTAAAATTTTAAGAAGGATTTTAATGAAGTATAGACCGTGGATCCTCATTTTTATGCTATTAATCTCTTTTTTACTTTACTGTTGGACTATCTCAATAAAACTTCACCTAATAATAATAAAACCTACCCGGGATTTAAGAATATTCCTTGATTCTCCTGGAGCTATTTTTATTGATGGAAATACCCAATTAGCGAATGCTGCATCGTCAGGCGATGGATCTATTGCGAACCCATACATCATCAAAAATAAAATCATAAGCGTAACTGAAGATGATGGAATTTCTATTTGCAATACGAATGCATATTTTATCCTGGAAAATTGCTTAATTACTAATTCAAAAGTTAATTATGCAGGCATTCGATTATATAACGTTACAAACGCTAAAATTAAGAATGTTACCGCTAGCAATAATTATTGTGGAATTTATTTAAATTCCAGCAATTATAATACACTAATTAACATTACCACCGATGATACGACTTTTGGATTTTATTTATATTACAGTAATTTTAATACTCTGACTGATATCATAACCGATACTAATTATGCGGGAATTTATTTGTATAATTGCAATTATACCACAATAACCGATAGTACCACTAGTAATAATTATTTAGGAATTGAATTATATCGTAGTAATTATAATACTCTAACCGAGAACACCGTGATTAATAATAGTAAAGGAATTAGACTAGTTGGATCTAATTTTAATATTATTAAAGGGAATAAATTATGCGCAAATCAAATAAACATTGAAGAGATAATTTGCACCGGTAATATAATCGAAAATAATGACTGTGATTCTAATCCGATTACTGGAATAACTTGGATATTCTTATTGTTTGGAATTTCGATTACCATATTTTTAAAAATAGCGTTAAGGCAGAAAGAGCAAAAACAACTTCTGATTTCTTTCTTTTATAATTTTTAGAATCAAATTTTTACTAGTAAAAAAGAATAGAAGAGGGAGTAATAGAAAAGGAATAAAGAAAAATATTACATGAGCAGACTACCAACTTTGAGAGCTAAGCCTACTCGATACATTGGAGAGATAGTTACTTTTCTTGAAAGCATTTTCCATAAAGCTTTGCCAAATCCCTTTACACGATGCCAAAATGGTCCAACAATGGCATCGCCCAAGACGCCAATATCCCAATGAGATCCACAAATGATTACTTTGGCATCAGGATGTTTGTAATTCTTCTTCTTCAATTTCATTGATTTACATTTGGGGCATTCCTGGATAACAATGGTCTTGGTGGGCTTCAAAATGAGCTCTTCACCTTCAGGTTTCTCAGGGAGCTGAATTTCTTCCTGACGCGTAGGGAGATCCGTCCATGTACCGTCCCACCCACAATTTTTGCATTTTACTATTGGAGTTGGGAGGCTTTCGTATCGTAACCATTTTTTTCCATCTATTGTTTCAAAATGAATAATGAGGGCTTCATTTAAATTTGGAAGTGTGAGCTGAGCTTTTATACCATGTAGGTCTTCCATTAATTCCTCGCGTTCTTCTTTAGGTTTCGATCGAAGACCTGCCAAAATCATTTCACCTATAACTTCTGCACCAGATTTCAAATTCTTTCCCACCTATTACTTATATTTCTTAAAACCTTTCTCAATTTTGAAAAAGTCTATTCTATAAAGATTAAATCTAATTCTATTTAAACCTAGTTAATAAAAACTTGTTAAGCAAATGAAATAATAATTAAACTCAAAACTCTGAAAAAAGATAGGGAAGGAAGTATATTATTAAATTAACGTAATGGAGGGATAATCCGCTAAACTCGAAGTGGATTGTTCAGTTTTCCTTTGCATGAATTTTTCTTAAGAAGAAATAACTGGTAGATAGAAATATAAACGTTATTAAGAAAATTATAGCGAAGGCATAACTAGTACCATGCCAAATAAAGATATCTAGTTTGAGGAAATCGAGAATAGGACCGATTAAAGTGCTAGAGATGGGGATAGGAATAACAATTATGAAAAGATAGAGGCCAGCATAGGTTGCAAATCTTCCTGAGGGAGCTAAATCCATTAGAATCGCATATTGGAAAGTTAAGATAGCGATAACCACGAAAAGGATTATTAGAATAATTAAAAAAACTTGGATAAAATGTAAAGGAATGTTCCCGGCAATTAAGAAAATAGTGATTGGTATAATTAAAATCCCGATTTTAATGGCGAAGTTGAAAGCTTTTAACCGTCCCCACTTTTTGACTAACCGGCCAAATAGAATAAAATAAAAAATAGCGAAAGGTAGGATGGTTATTAGCAGCAATAGTAGGTCAACAGATTGTTCTTTAATAAATGGAATAAGTATAAGTACTGAAATTGAGTATCCTAAAACAAAGAAAAAGGAGGCAACAAGATAATAAAAAAAATTACGATCAGAAATAGTCTCTTTAATAGTTTTGAATAAATTTGTGGAGGTATCAGCCAAATTGGCTTTACTTAAGTCCTCTCGAGGGCCAAAGAGGAAAGCAAAAAGCACAGATCCAATAAAAAAGATGCCCACGATGATTGTAATAGTGAAATAGGAGAGAAATTTTTCTAATATAGGGGTTAAAACTAAGGCAGCTATGGTACCAGCCGTTCCAAACAAATTAAAAATAATGGAAGTGGTTATACGTTCTTCAGGAACGGTTAAATCCATATATAAAGACCAAAAGGAACAATATTCCAGCCTGTATAAAACCGCATAGATCGATGCCATTGCAGAGAGAAAAATAAACATGGAAATAATTGAAAAGGAGGGAATAACCAAACCTAAAAATAAATAAGCAATTCCTGAGGGGATAGCCAAGAGAAAGTAAGGGCGCCGTTTTCCCCAACGTGTATGAGTGCGATCACTTAAGTAACCAGCGAAAATATAAGTGATTGCACCAGCAGCAAACGATATTGAAATTATGAGGTAGGAAAGCGTGTAAGACAGCTCAGTGCTTGGAAATACTGTTGATTCATAATATTTTGGCAAAAAAAGAAACATTACCATGAACGCCATTGCATTCCCAATTTGCCCAATGGATAGCTTAATCAAGTCAGTTTTTTTCATTATACAACCATTTCTTGTTAAATATTAATTTTTACCGTTAAATAAATAAAATAACATTTTTTAATCAAATAAATGTACAGGAATCATATTTTTTAATCTGAAAATAGGCATTTCTAATCACAAAGTTTTTTAAGATAGTTCGATTTTTCATTTGAAACTAAATAAAAACATCCTATAGTCAAAGAATTATAAGCGTTTTTAAATACTTTTCAAAAAGTCCATTCGATATGATTCTCCAAAAATCACTGTGTGTGGTCGATTAGCTGATGGGTATTTATGAGTTTTACGGCATTGTTTCTTTCAATCGCCTTACTTGGCGAAATATTAGCAGAAATATTCACAATTTATATTTGCTTACAAGTTGAATGTATATCCTCTGATAAGGGGAAGGAGAATCAAATTTTCAAAAACCTAAGTGCTGACGTGATAGCATATTTCAGACCACATTCAAAATTAATCCTATTAAATAATACACTTAATTCTAGTATTCTCCACTATTATTTCTTTGAGGAGGGGTCTAATGAATAATGATTACATTAAATCATCCCCAGAGGAAGTGATGGAACATTTTAGTGTTTCTTTGAAGGGATTAGCTCAAGAAGAAGTGGAGAAAAGGCAGAACCAGTACGGGGCAAATATCATTAAAAAGAAAAAATCTAAATCATTAATCACAAGATTTCTGCTACAATTACGTGAATGGTTTAGTATTTTATTACTTATTGCTAGCATTCTCTCATTCATTGCTGGGTTAGTGGAATATGATTTTATTATGATAGAGTTGGGGTTTGTTATATTAGTGATTGTATTATTGAATGCGGTTCTGAGTTTGTTTCAAGAATATCGGGCAGAAAAAGCGATGGAATCGTTAAAAACCTATATTCCAGAAAACACAAAGGTCATAAGAAATGGGAAATTGCAGCAAATTTTGGCAAAAGAATTAGTTCCAGGTGACCTAATAGTTCTTCAGGGCGGAGATCGAGTTCCTGCAGATGCGCGTCTCATTGAAGCCTTTGAGCTTTGGACAAATAATATCCCCTTATCAGGTGAGTCAGAGCCACAGCAACGCACTGCGCGTTCTGAAAAAAATTTAGATGGAACCTATTTGGATGCGCCAAATATAGTATTTATGAGTACCTCAGTAGTTAAAGGGGAGGGTAAAGCTGTTGTAATTGATACTGGTAAAAATACAAAGTTTGGGCAGATAGCAAGATTAACCGCAGAAATTGAGAATGAAGTCAGTCCATTACAAAAGGAAATTGAGAAAACAGCCAAATATGATTTCATAATTGCATTGATATTCGGGGGTATATTTTTCTTTATTAGCCTTATTTTTTTGAAAATTGCTTTTTTTGCTAGTATTTTATTTTTTATTGGTGTAATGGTATCGTGTGTCCCTGAAGGACTCCAAATAACAGTTTCGAGCGCGTTAGCAATTAGCGTGCTCAAAATGACGAGACGAAATGTTCTAGTTAAACGCCTCTCCGCGGTGCAGACATTAGGTAGTGTGACTACGATTTGTACCGACAAAACGGGGACCATTACAAAAGGAGAAATGACCTTAAAGTTTATTTTTGTTAATAATCAATTAATTGAAGTTACGGGGGTTGGGTTCGAGCTAGATGGCGATTTTAACTTATATGATTTGCAAACAAATACATCAAGAAGAATTCAGCGTAATGAACTAAAAGCCTTAGATAAATTGCTTGAAATCGCTGCATTATGTAATGAAGCTAAGGCGGAAGCAGAAAATTTATCCCAAGAATTCGAAAAAATAGATTATAAAAACAAGATAGGGAAAAATAAAAAATATAACAAGGGTCAGAAAAAATATACAATTATAGGGGATCCAACGGATGGATCTTTATTAATAGCTGCCTTAAAATATGGATTAAATTTGAAATCGCTTAATGACCAGCAACCATTACTTCAAAAGCAACCATTTGATTCTGTTAGAAAGCGAATGACAACGATTCATAAATATAAAAAACATTTTTATCAATATACAAAAGGGGCTGCTTTTGGAATTATGGATATTTGTGATAAAATTCTCTTAAATGACCAAATTGAACAATTTACGCCCGAAATACGAGGCAGTATTGAGAAGCAATATAAAGAATTTGCCCAAGCAGGCCTCCGAATTCTCGGATTTGCTTATAAAGAGGTTGACGAAAAAAAGACGTATGAAGGCAAAATTTCAGAAGAAGAAATGATTTTTATTGGATTTGTAGCTTTGCAGGATCCACCAAGGTCAGAAGTAAAGGACGCAGTTTTAAATGCTAATTATGCGGGAATAAAAGTAGTTATTATTACAGGAGATTCGGGACCTACTTCTCAAGCGATCTCTGAAGAGGTAGGAATTACAGAAAAAGGAAAAACTAAGATTATTCGAGGGAGAGATCTACATGATTTAGGCGAACAAGGCATTATAGATAAAGTGAAACAGGGAAATGTTGTTTTTGCGCGGGTCTCTCCAGAAGAGAAACTTGAAATTGTAAAAGCATTGAAACAAGCGAATGAAGTTATTGCCGTGACCGGAGATGGCGCAAACGATGCACCTTCGTTGAAGGAGGCAGATATTGGCATCGCTATGGGTGTAGGGGGAACAGATATTGCTCGTGATTCCGCTGATATGATTCTGTTAAATAATAGCTTTGCCTCTATTGTCAAAGCGATTGAATCAGGTAGAGCCATATATGATAATATCCGGAAATTTATCATCTATGTATTTTCTCATAATTGGGCAGAACTTATTCCATTTTTACTTTATTTTTTAATTGGCATACCATTGCCTTTGCTTGTTATTCAGGTATTGGCTATCGATCTTTTTATCGATATTATTCCTTCTCTTGCGCTTTCCAGAGAACCCCCAGAGCCTGGAATCATGCGTGAGATGCCGCGAGATATCAAAAGACGACTCTTTGATTCAGGAGTTTTTTTACGTTCACTCTACATTGGAATAATTATTTCACTGGGTGCATTGTTTGGTTGCATCAGTACTTGGATGACTTCCGGCTCTAATTGGATACATTTGACTCAAACAGATCCAATATATATCAAAGGGACTACTATGACTTTTGCAGGAATCGTGATCGCACAAATCGGAAATTTATTTGGTTGCCGGACGAATAAAACTTCGATTTTCAAATCACGCTTTTTCAAAAATCGAATGATTTTCTTGGCAATTCTTTCGCAAATAGGGATTCTATGCCTCTTAGTTTATTTACCTTGGTTACAACGAATTTTTGGGACTACAGCCTTGAATCTAGGAGATTGGGCATATCTGATTATATTGCCAATCATAATTATTATAGCTGAGGAAATTAGAAAATTACTTTATCATTTTATTAAAAAATAATTATAAAAAGAAAAAAGAAATTACAAAAATTTAATTTATTATTGTACTTTTTCCTCTTTCTTGGCAGGAGGAACTTCTATTTTTTCCTCTTTCTTAACCGGTGGAACCGCCGGCTTTTTCTTTTTTGCTTCCTCTTTCTTCTTTTCTTCCTCTTTCTTTTTCGCTTCCTCCTTTTTTTTCGCTTCCTCTTTCTTTTTCTCTTCCTTCTTCTTTTTCTCTTCCTCTTTCTTTTTCTCTTCCTTCTTCTTTTTCTCTTCCTCTTTCTTCTTTTTTTCTTCCTCTTTTTTAGGGGGCGGAGCTTCCTTCTTAGGAGGTGGAGCTTCTTCCTTCTTGGGAGGTGGAGCTTCCTTCTTCTTGGGAGGTGGAGCTTCCTTCTTCTTGGGAGGCGGAGCTTCCTTCTTCTTGGGAGGCGGAGCTGCTTTCTTGGAAGGCGGAGCTGCTTTCTTGGGAGGCGGAGCTGCCTTCTTGGGAGGAACCACTTTTTTAGGAGGGGGGATTACCTTTATAGGACGTGGACCTATCTTTTTTGGAGGAGGAGTTGCCTTTTTAGAAACTGGTTTTTTAGAAGCTGGTTTTGCCATAATTCAATTCCATCTTTTTTACATCATTTTATCCAATAAAAATTATTTATATATATTTTTATATTTTTATATTTTACCAAATTTGCGATTTTATAATAAGTAATAACCTATTACGTAACAAATCTAAGAATTTCAACCCATTTAAATTTCTTATCGCATTCTATTCTTATTGATTTCTCTGTTAAAATTTTGAGATATATAAATCTTGTTTAAATTCTACTCGCTGTATTTCATTTTATGTTTATAAAAAATTTATTTTTGTAATATCGGAAGGAAATCGCATTTTTTTCCTGAAATTTTTATGCTTTCCTATTTGAAACTCCGACGAAAATATAGAAAGCTTTAAAGTTAGGGAATTCCAATTTTTAGGCAGATGGAATCTCAAATTTTAGAGCTTATAGATTATTTGGTCCGGCAGCAATTCTCGAAGGGGGGCGACTTTATTACGGATCGCATGAAAGGGCAGAAAGTACACGTGAAATATGCCGGAAGAATTATTCAATCCTTCTGTGATCTTTTAAGTGGAAAATCTGACAATATGCAAGATCTTTTAAGTGGAAATTACGAAAAATATCTTGAAAAACTCTGTCTTGCTCTTAATTTGGACGCTATAAAAATTCTACAAGCCTACCAAAATCGTACCGCTATTTTAGAGCCAGAGGACAGGACTCCTCCAATTATTCTTACCTCTCTTTTGGGAGAACTCTTGAGCACGATAAGAGAACGTGCATTTAACGAGACATTGCAAGAAATCAAAACCCGCTTCAAAAAATTGCAAGGCAATTATGATAATAATAAGGAAATCTCAGATCTCGAATTGGATAATCAGATCTCAGAGCTTTTTCAAAAAAATGATATGAATATCTCGCTCCTTTACAACCTCAGTTTCCTGGAATTTATCGCCATTACAACCCATTCTCAAAAGGTAAAACGTACCACCAAAATCCTATTAGGTAAATATATCAATCGGGTTGTTGAAACTTTAAGGCAGAATTAGAATTTTTCTAAGACATCCTCTTCAAAATCGTAGAGATAATAATAGTACATTTCGGAAATGGAATGTACCTTTAAGAGCAATTGTCCGAGAGGAGATAGGGATATATAATCAGGAGTTCGAGTAAGTAGAAGCGGTAATCGCCTGTCTAATCGAACCTCTAAATCTATTTCGCCGAGTATATCGATGGGTTGCTGACAAGCTTGAAGCTTTTCTATGAATGCGAAAAGCGTATCGGAGAAGTTGAAAAAGAGGGCTTGATTTTCATAATAAGTGGGATTCGATTCTAATTCGTATCTTGCCAAGAAAAAATGAATTGCCCAATAATATTTTAAAAAATAATGACTCTTCCAGTAAAATTCAGTAAAATTTTGAGAAAGCAATCCATGCAAAGAAGGTAATAACGTTAGTATCTCTTCAAGGATAGTTCCAATCTCCCTATATTGCATAAATTCTTTTTCCTTGGTAATTTTTTGAGTGAAAGAAAGAATATCACGCAAGAAGCGCCGGATTTGATTTTTCTGGTTTAAGACAATGTTGCACTGAGGAGAAGGTAAGAGGCTTATCTTTGTTTGGTATTTTATTCCCAATATTTGAAAAAAGGTTTCCAACACCCCTGAAGCTTCCATTAAAAGGGGGAACATTTTATGGGGCTCCTGATTGCAAGGAGTTCTCTCAATACTCATTGAATCATCCTAGAGCTTATTTTGGATTAATTATTTTAAGGTTCCCTAAAATTTTATTGACAGCTTTAACGCTAGGTGTTGTGGCGGGAAGTTCTAGGAGAGAGCGGCCTATCAAATCAAATTCAGCTATCCGTGGATCAAAGGGAATGGTCCCTAAGAGTTCTAAATCGATTTGGGACATAACGGAATCGATTGTTGCTTGATCGGCAGTTTTATTGAGAATTAAGCCTATTTTGAATGCCTTTGTAAACTTTTGTCCCACTTCTTTTATTGCAGAAGCTGTTTGAATGCCACGCACTGTAGGGTCCGAGATAATTAATAGTATATTAATATTCTCGACAACTTTCCTATTAATTTGTTCTAAACCAGCTTCACAATCAATAAGAATTACATTAAATGATTTGGTGAGCGGTTTTAGACTATCCCGTAAGAGAGTATTCGCGGGACAGAAGCACCCCGAAGTGCGTGGTTGCCCCATTACAAGTATGGTAAAACCTGCGGTTTCAATAAGTAGTTCCATTACTTTATAATCTAGCGAGTGTATCATCTCTTCTTTTTCCTCTTCGATCCCACGCCCTCCCACTTTAATTATTTCTAGGCGTAGATCTTCTAATGTCCGAGAAGGATGAATTCCAAGAACATTGGAAAGTCCCATCGCCGGATCAGCATCGACTATTAACAATTTCTCTTTTTTTTGCGTTAGTATCTTTGTTATTAATGCAATCAAAGCGGTTTTTCCAGTACCACCTTTGCCTGTAACCGCAATTACCCATTTCGCCATTAATTATTTCACACAATGATTCTTGATAATTAATATGATACAATATGTAAACCATATTCTATTTAGCTATCTAGATACTTCTTTTTGAGCGCGATATATTCTCATTTTATCCACAATATCTTGAATTTCATCACAAATTGCATTATAATCGCACTCTTCACAAGACCAAGGGTTATCGCAGTCCGCTCGTTGTTTTTCAGTAAGCTCGGCAAGTCGAGATTTTAAGGCTTCAGAATATTTATTAATATACTTCTTTCGGACTTCCGTGCCAATAACGCGCAATTCCAAGAAATCTTGAGGAATATTTGTGGTAATAAAAACGATTTCCATGGTTTCAATTGAGGGAAACTGTTGCCGATACATAATCATCAACGCCTTTCCCAAAATTTCGAAAGAAAATCCATTCTGTACTGCTTGGCGACTCACACGACCCCAAAGCTTATTAGGAATCGCTCGAATCATGAACCCCTCTAAACCTTTGAGGTGAAATAAGGCTCGTTCCATCTCTTTGTACTCTAAATCGGAGATAGCCAATCCGCCGATGAGAATTATTTGCCCAAAATTGAGATCCTGCCCCTCTGATTCAGGTATATCGGCCCCAATTAGTGTGAGATGCCCATCTTGAATTTCCGAGGCAGCCCCTATGACAATATAGGCGATAGATTCACGCTGTGGCGAGCCTAATTCTACAAATACCTCTTCTTTGGGAATGAATACAGTGGTTGTGTCATTAGTAAAGTGTAGAGTTTGCCTTAAAATTTCAACATCTATTGGACAAACAAATTCATGGTAGAGGTTTCCTATGTTTTTTCTTTCTGTTATAAACCCATGAACTGCAGCAACGCCATTAAACGATTCTTGGTCACTCATTTTCGTTAAAAGTCCCATTTCTTTAATTTTCGCCCTTTCTCAGAGTCCCGTTTCTTGTTCAATTCCTCTTTTGCGAATAGTGCCGCACCAAGCGCTCCAATTATCTGTGGATCAATGGGAATTGGGGAGATTTGAAGGTTTAATTTGCTCTCAATGCTTTTAACGACCCCCACATTTTTTGCTACACCACCAGTTATTGTCAATTCCGGTTTCAATCCAATTCTATTAACTAAGGAAACAATTCGGCTAGCAATTGAATCCGTCAGCCCCGCGATAATATCCTCTACTGGAACCCCATCCGCAATTAGGCTGACAATCTCCGTTTCGGCGAATACACTGCATTGAGCTGTTATCATTTTAGGATGTATTGATTTCAATGCCATTGGCCCCATATCATCTAAGCTAGTTTCCAAAGTTTTTGCCATCACTTCTAGAAAACGTCCCGTTCCTGCAGCACATTTATCATTCATGGTGAAATCAATAAGTTTCCCCTCCTCATTTACGCGAATCACTTTACTATCCTGGCCTCCAATATCAATAATTGTACGAACATTAGGAAGGAGGTAATGGGCACCACGTCCATGACAGGAAATTTCAGAAATATTGTTATTAGCAAAGGGAATTTTAACTCGGCCATAGCCAGTACCAACGCTATATTCAATTTCACCACTATCAATATTCACTTTTTTTAGAGCCAAATTGAAAGCATTCATTGCGGTCTTAGCAGGTTTAATAGTAGTTGGAACAATGGAACTTGATAGGATTTCATCCATATATTTCTGAGCGACTCGCAATATAACACATTTCCCTGTTAGAGATCCAACATCAATGCCCGCTACAATCATAGTGTTTTTTGACGTCCTAATATTAATTAATCAAATATGATAATCAAAACTGATAATAAAAATTTTGTTTTCTTCGTGGTTTTATGAAGAATTGACGGAAAGAAAGTGTTTTATATCAGTATTATCGGAGAGATCAAATGTAATAGTCAAAATTTCAAATATAAAAAGGATCTTTTTATCAAAAATTTATCGAATTATAATTGATTAAGTAGAAAAAAGAAAATAAACATTTAACGAATGCTTCGCATTCATATCCGCGAGGGGTACTTTTTTTATAGCTGGAGTCCCAATAAGAAAGATTGTGAGAGGTGACACTCCACCCGTTTTTTTTGAGACGAACCTA
>Ga0315310_10000153_pt1 | contig 46370 bp, 38 predicted proteins | sample TDP5_MG_FD_203630 | JGI IMG/M metagenome (GOLD analysis project Ga0315310, IMG submission 203630) | Freshwater sediment microbial communities from Lake Towuti, South Sulawesi, Indonesia - TDP5 | ecosystem: Environmental > Aquatic > Freshwater > Lake > Sediment | place: Indonesia: South Sulawesi...
CCCCGAATATATTGAGAAGGGCAAGCAGATGCCGATTCATCGTAAATCCACAAAATTTACAGACAAATAATTCGGATTTACAGCGAGTGATTTTACCGCATCGCAAACAGCGACACGAGGTATTTCGGGGGTTGATAAAGGCAACGGCATTTCCCATTGCCCGCATTTTATAAGATAGAAATTGTTGGAATTGCCCAAAATTCCACCGGTTCAACCGCCGACGCAGCTTTCTCGATTTTTTATAGGGTTTCTGCCAAGGATTCAAATTCTTTAACCGAGCGGCAGATTTGCGAATGTCCTGCAACTGCTCCAGAATAAGGAGTGGATTTTCCCCTTGCAGTCTTTCGGTTCTGATCCCTTTTAAAGGGCAATTGGTTTTATAATTTAATTGACTTCAATTTAAAAAATAGTAATTAAAGAGATTTCAGGAAAAAATTTGAGGTGATGAGAATTGAATGAGAAAGTATTTAAAGTACTGGCGATTATTGCGCTCGTTTTAGGAGCTTTAGGCTGCTTCATTAGCATCATGGAAATGATTTCAGAAAGCCAAGAACAACCTTTAGATGTAATTCCACCGATCTTAATGAAGGGCGGCAATGGATTTAATGAGAGCTGCAAGATGGGGCCTGGTTACTTCGCTTTCTTCAATGATACGGATGCATTTATCACCGCAAGTTTCGTTATAAAAACTCGTGGCTCATTCGATCTGAGAATCTATTATGTCTCATCTGGGGCAAATCTCGGCAAGACTGCTTCTGGTAAACTATCAATTTCCGCATATAAAGATAATGAGAACATGGGCACTTGGAATGTAATAAACAATAAGGACTGTGACCTTCCGCTGAAAAATACAAATATTACATCTATTTACCAATCCGGATATGGATGTTATAATTTTGATGCCAATGATCGAGTTGCGGTCTTATGGCAAAAGGACGATGATGCAGGAGGCGCAACCGGTGTTATGGGGATTTATGCGATCGTACTTGTGAGGATAGAACCACAACCTATCTAATCGTGTAAAAGGCAATCTGTAGAATGGCTGAGTCATTTGGACGATGATCCCTTTTTTTATATAAAATAAATCTACTTATTATATTTTCAATTTTAAACTTGTTTTTTAAAGTTCATTGATATAGAGTGGTAATTAGGTTTTTGTATTTTGAAAGAATCAAATCAGCGCCCTTAAGCGCACTATCCGCCGCAAGTTGGGTTCCTACCCCATGCGTATCTGTTCCAGCAGTATCGCCTACAACATAAAGTCCTTCAATGGGTAGTTCCGAGGAAATGCGATTTCGGCCTGATTGGGCAGGAGTCAGCGCAGTCCCTTCAACAGGTCCACCTTGTTTTCCTAAATAGTTCTCAATATCAGCAGGAGTCGTTATATCTACAAATTCAGTAAGATCCTCCAATTCTGGGTAAAAACTAAGAATGTCTTGATAATATATTTCTGCCCATCGTTTCCAATTTTTCACAAAGGGCGGCGCAGCAGTGCCAATGATCAGTAACTGTTTTCCAGGTGGTGCAGTGCTGGGGTCCATATTGGAAGGGATTGGCATAAGGTAGGAGGCTGCCATAGGAGCTTTTTCCTCTTCAGCTTTGTCTGCCAAAGGCCCAAATTCAGTTTGAGTTAATTGCACGAATGAGAAATCTTCTTTAATGAGCGGTTCCTTCAAAGCAAACTTGAAAGCTAAAGCCGAATATGAAGACATTAAATCTTTGACGCATTGCATGTAATCATTTTCAAAATAGCTATGGCCAATTAAGTTTAAAACAGTATTTTTTATTCCAACATTGCTCACAATTATTTTTCCCCGAATTTCTTCCTCATTGGCCACTACACCCACTGCCTTGTTATCTTCAATAAGGATTTGCGATACATCCGCATTGGTTCGCACTTCTCCACCATATTTTAAAATGCCTTGTGCAAATGCAGTTGGAATCGCAATTGCGCCTCCAATCGGATAGCCGGTATCATTGGCAAACACCGTCTCCTGCAAGCAGATAATATATTCAGAGGCGCTTGCGAGGCGTGGCGGAATGGTGAAAAAGGTGCCGCACATCATTGCCACGAAATCATGGACTTTCTTATTGGTGGTGATTTCATCCACCCAAGACTTCAAATCAATTTCACGTTCAGCCAATTCCCGAATTTTTTTCTTCGACATTTGGAGCATTGACCCTATGACTGACATGAGCTCCTGTTGCTCTTTCTTTTTGAAGCCTGTTTCTTTATCCACTGTCTCGGTTGTTTCCTTTTTCGCCTTCGAGCCCGGGGCAAGCGATAGGGATATGCCCATCTGGGAATACCCAGGTCGCCCTTTGAATTTAATACGACCTTTCGCGGCAAGATCGCTATTGAATTGTAAATAATCGGAAAACACTTTCCCCTCTTTCTTATACGCCATTCCTATCCTTTCCAAAATTTTCCCGACGCGCCCATTCAATGTTTGGGAAAAAAAATGGCAAGCAACATCGATCGTAAAGCCCTCTTTTTGATAAGAACTGCATGCCCCTCCCAAACGATCCAACCGTTCTAGTAATAACGTTTTCAAACCTGCATGAGCTAAGATTGCACCACAAGCGGAGCCACCTACACCGCTCCCAATCACAATCACATCATATTCATCCATTGTTCTCAAATCCTATTTGACCAAATTCTTGAATTGAAAAAGACAAGTTTGCAAATGGATAAATCAATTTATGATAGAGTATAAAATCTTTTTAGTTGAGTTTCGAATATACAAGAGTAAGTGATAGAGATGTCCTCCAAAGTTTATTTTATGCACCCACGCGCCATGAATCTGGAAACCAGCCTCGCCGCAAAGGCGGTTTGGTTATTTGAACAAGCAGGATTTGAATCTTGCATTGAAAAAGGCGATAGTATAGCTGTGAAACTCCATATGGGCGAGTATTTTAATACCAGCTATCTCCGCCCGATTCTCGTTCGGGTAATTGTCGATAAAATTAAAGCTTTCGGGGGAAAACCCTTTGTGACTGACACAACAACCTTACCCTATCACGAATATATCAATCGGGTAACCGCTAAGGATTATCTGCACACTGCCGCCATGAATGGGTTTTCATCGCAAACAATGGGCTGTCCGATTATCATTGCCGATGGCGCGGTAGGGACCGATGACGTGCGGATCGACCTGCCCGAAGGATACATTTTACAAGAGCAATACGTTGCGCGTGAGATTGCTGATGCCGATGCCATGATCGTGCTAACGCATTTCAAGGGCCACCCGATTGCCACAATCGGTGGTGCAATTAAAAATATCGGGGTCGGGTGCGCTTCGAAGCGAGGCAAGTATAATCTGCATTTGGGAGGGCATCCGACCTACGGGCTCCAAAATTCGATTTTCCGACCGAAGCTGTGCAAAGGACTACAATGTAAAAAAGCCATTTATTGTCAGAATGCCTGTCCTGAAGGAGCTATCAATCTAACAGAGGAAACTATTGAATGGAATCGGGAGTTATGCAAAGGTTGCACCTGTCATATGCTGAAAACCTTAGCCTGTGGCGTTTTCACGATCCCAGAGGGTTATTTGGAGGTCACAAGCGCGGCCATCGCAGATTCTGCAGTCGCATGCATGAAGACGAAAGAGAAAGGTAAAGTTGGTTTTATTAATTTTGCAATTGATATTTCACCATGGTGCGATTGCGTCCCTTGGGCCGATGTGCCAATGGTTCCCAATTTAGGAGTGTGTGCGTCCTCTGATCCGGTGGCAATCGATGCCTTGTGCGTGGATATGGCAACTGCCGTAGCAGCAATTCCCAATTCGCAAGCAGTAGAATATGGAGTCGGTAAGGCAGGTGATGAGAAATTCACGACCGGATCGTCGTTAATGGGGATTTCGACGGAGATTCAATTGAAAATTGGAGCTATGATTGGGTTGGGAACGAGAAATTATGAAAAAATTGAAATTGAACCAGGGGAGCCAGAGCATTTTAAACCGAGGGAAGTCCCACTCGGAGCATATATGAAAAAGCTCTATAAAACGGGGCATCCCTATCCAGAAGGTGGATTTAAACGGCGAGACGAAGTGGATTTATCCTTATTAAAGTAATAACTTTAAAAAATAGATTAAAATAATAGATTGAATTTCGAAAAGAGTAAGATAAATTAACTAAGTTTTTAGAATCCATCATGTTTTTTATCAATAATTAATTATTTAATTGAGAAAGAATCTATTCAATACTTTCATTACACCATTTATATTTTCTAACCATTTCCTCTGAACTTAAAGAATCATTAAGGAATTAGGGTGCAAAATATTGAAATTGGTTTCTTGCGAAAGTCGAATGATGGGGGGCTCTCTCTCGCAGAAGATCATTCTAACAATCTTGAATCTTATTTATTAAACGTCTTAAAAACAGATTAACGGATCTGGCGTATAAAATTCGCCGCCCTTTTTGCCCGCATCATCGGCAAATTGCTTAATTAAATATTCATAGGCCCTCCCGAGAATATCGGGTTCAGATAAGTTGTCATTGGAAAGATTATAGCCTTCTTGGCTAAAATGCACGATTAATTTACTTAAAGTTGCATCGGAGAGCCGCCGTGGGTCTTCGAATTGGATAGGGGTCAAAACACCCTCCAAAGAAGGATTCTGCTCTTCTAGGGCTTCAAATCCCTTATCAATGGCATTCCCGATTCCTTCCGAGATTTTCCGTATATTTTTCCATCGTGCCCGGTCGGGCACAAAGAATTGATAATTATCCGAGTCTTCAGGGTCGCCTTGCACTTGTTTTCTTTCTTCTTCAAATTCATCAGATAAGCGTTTTAAAAATAATAAACCAAATATAAAATGTTTATATTCTGAGGAATCAATACTCCCCCGGAGAATATCAGCAGCTTTCCACAAGAAAGTTTCCAAATCCGCCTGTGTCAATTTTGATGAAATTAATTTCCCTTGCGTTTCACCAGTACTATTATTTTTTGAATTTTTGATTTTCTTTGCAGTTTTTTTAGCGGATTTTATGTTTTTTTCCTTTTTGTTTGCTTTAACATCATTTTGATTTGACTCTGTAATCCAATTCCTTAAGTCTTTAGTTTCCATAATTATGACCCTTTATCAGTCCCTCGTGTAGCAATTGAAAGCAAACAATCATCTTTCTTAATAGGAATGCTTGTTTTATTAAAATATTTGTATAGGCTAATCGCTAAGTTACCCTTTGAAATCTTCGAAATTGTAAACATTATAATTCCAATCTGGTTAAAATTTTAAATTTCATTAGAGCGGGCTGCTTTTTCGCTAGATGAATTACTGAAATCAATACTTTCTTGTAAAATGCAAAAATCGGCGAGCGCAATTTCTTCTTTTCGTTTTTCTATGGGAAGTGGGATTTCAAGATATTCCACGAGGGCATCTGTTTCCTCCTGAACTTCGAGCTCGAAATGATTAAGAGAATGTTTCAAATAGACTTTTGGCTCAATAGCCAAATTGACGGCCTTGGGGAGATTAGGAATTGTCTTCTCAGAAACCTGATCAAAGGTCGTTCCAAGAGAAGTCAAAATAATATTTACTTTTGTATTCAGAGCGACTTCTTTAAGTTCTTGTATGAATTCTGCATTTGTTTTTGCCTTTTTTGTAGAGAATTTTGCTGTACCGATAATATTTACGTCTTCTGCTTTAATAAGATCAAATGGTAGATTTAGAATTACAATTTCAGCATTTATTTTTCGAATGAGCGTGCTCAGGGATTCGTTAATAAATGATCGGAGTTGTAGGAAATTGGCAAAGCTTGTGAAGATAATGCTTTCAAGATTTGGTAAAGGAGCAGAGAGGGCGATGAGTTGCTCAAAATTCAGAGTTATTTTCGTGGTGTCAAGATATATTATTTTCGGAGGAGGAGAGGACGATAATTTTTGCTGGTTTAATTGGTAGGATAGCAATAAGAAATGCAGGAAGCTGAATAAGGTCCTATAATCTTTCCAATCCGCAAAAAGGAGCAGGAGATGACCCGTTGGAAGTCGCAGAATTCCTCCTTGTGGCAATGGGAGGTCATAAGGAGCTGGCTCAAGGTCTCTCCATTCTCCGGTCTCGCTAATTTCAAAGGTGCCTTCGTAAAAAGTCCAAAGGGGAATGCTCAGTTTTTTAGCTGGTATTCTAATGACCTTCTCAGGGAATAAATCGGCCAATCTTTTCGTTAAATTGCTGTTAGAAATTAAATTAATTAATGCATCGATAGGGCGGTAAATGTACAGCGAGGTGGACTTTGCTCGATACATTGTCTGTCTGGGTGGGTAGATAGTTCCTATGGCTTGAGGCTCTTGCATTCCCAGGCGTTTTAAAAGACCCAATAAATTGACAGCTTCTTTATTAAATACACGAAAATTCAGAGATTGGTTGGGCCACAGACAAATGAGGAAATCGGGAAGGGATGGAATTTGTATTTTGAGGAATCCCTTTACGTTCCTGCTATCAAAAAAGTCCCGAAAAATTAAGGTGCCAAAGGTTTTTCCATAAATAGTTTGACAAATAGAAGCGTGAAGCAGAGAAGGGACTTGCTCAGAGAGCGGTGGAAGAGCCCGGGGTTCGTGGGATTCCATCATCTCTTTGATCTGGTGGAAATAATGGAGGATTTTATCTTCGAGGATACCCTGATCTGAGGCTCTGAAAGGCGTGTGATTCTCGCTTTTTTGCAAGAGAAAAGCAGCGAAGTCTTTTGCCTCTGTAGAGATAATTTCTTGCAGAGTTTTCATTTCATTCTGATAGGAAAATGACTCTGCGCAGATGAGCTGGAACAGTAGGTCCATCTTGGGTTTGCCCCGCTTGTTTAAAGTGTAAATGCGGCGGTGCCATTCGTCAGAAGTCGATTTAAAATCTTTTTTGGTAATGGAATTTTCAAGGTACCATTTGGTGAGAGCAGGACTGAATTCCTGAGCTAAATTATTCTGAAATTCCGAATTCTGCTGAAATGCGAGCAACAAATAGAACCGAAAGGGGGCACGGTAGGTATCCATGAAATCATAGAGTAATTCGTGGTTTTCCTTGCGGTCGATTCCTGAGAGGGCAGTTTTGGATCGATGCCGCCGATGAATGAGCCCTGGACCGGGAAAGTACTTATCAAACCCCGCAGTACTTAGTGCGTCCGAAATTTGTTCCGAGAGGAGCGAATAGAGGTAGTTCAGGGCACTATTAAATGGGTCTAGGGCTTTTACGCCACGGAAGAGGACACTTCGGACGGAGCGGCGGATCTGCCGTCCCTTAAATTGGAATTCGGACGGAAGCGCTTGCTTGATGGCTTCCCAAGCTGCAATTTCCGCGTTTCCCTCCTGGCTCCGCAACCGATCAAGAAATTTTTCAAGGGAAATTTGCTGAGAATTTGAAGGTGAAATATCTAAGGAAGTAGGCGCATTGAGTTCTTCGGAATTTGAGGTGAGGCCCAAAGGGTCGGTATTTGGCGAGTTAAGGTCACTTTTTTCTTTTAGGATTAATAGTAAGCGGGTGAGGTAGTCATATTGTTTGAGGGCAAGGTCTTCGAAGGGTTTCTTTAAAACTTGATCTTTGGGGATTATCTGGCCTATTTTGAAGGTGTAGTATATATTGCTTAGCATCTTGGCAGCGATGAGATCACCTGCCTTCTTAAACAAGCGTTCGCTAGTCAGGGCTGTTAGAGCTGCTCGCAGTTCTTGAGCTTGGGCTTCTTTCTGTTCGAGCCGTTTCAGCTGTTCTTCTGTGAATGGCGGTGTGATCTGGATGCCGTGGCGTTCCAGAATGTTACGTCCCGTCCCAATTGTCCCACCCGCCAAAATTATGAGCTCCACTTCATCTAAGAAGTAGGCGTTCTCTTTCCGTCCAGCGATCGAGATAATTGGGATGTCCGTCTTCTTGGCACCACGCACGTTCAAGGTTTCGCCGGTCTTTAAAAAGATTTTCCGCTTTTTCGACTCTAATTCGACGAAGAGAAACCCCCCCTCCTCTTTTTTTCGGTACTCTGGGATTTGCACATTACGCCGTCCGGCATATCGTCCTAACCGCACCTGCCAGAGCAACACCCCGCAATGCACACAGATGGACATTCTTTGGAAAGTCGGGATTCGCACTGTTCCGTATCTACCACATTGAGGGCAGCGAACCTCACCATCCAGAACATCGAAATCGTGGATGAGCAGGAGCGGTTTATTCTTTCGCCGAAAGTCGGGACAAATGGCCTGCAAGCCGGTATCACAGACCTTCCTCTTTTTACAATGGGTTTTCTCTTGTGCCTCTATCGTCTGATAGGTCGCCTTGGTGGAAAAAAAATCGCATTCTTTGCAATAAGGCGTCTCTGTTTTTGATGGTTTAAATTTGGTCAGCCAATAGTGGGTAGCAGGGCGATGCGCAGCACCTATGTGCTCTGATTTCTTGGAGATGCGCCCTTTTAAAGTATGGTTCAAGATAGTATGAATGGATGAGGTAGAAAATGAGAGCTGGTTTAATTCTTGGAGTTGCTCAAGCTTGTTTTCCTCTCGGGCTTTTTTCCGCTTTTCTTTTAACAATTGTTGGATTTCTTTAATGGTAGTCCCTTGTTGTCTTCGTTTCTTTAGAACCTCTATTATATACTTACTGTAATTGGATTTTGAGATGTGAATGGGATGGGGACGACTCCAAGGTTTCACAGGGTATTCCTTACGTTCTTTCTGAAACCGTTCGATGAGCCGTTGCAAGCGCCGCTTCATCAATCGAGACTGTCTAAGTGATTTTTCGATACTCTCTTGTTTCTTAGGATCCTGTGTAATGTAGGATTGTTTCAAAAACCGATTCTGTAAGAGATAATAGTGAGTTGGGGTCATTTCCAGCGCCAGCTGGTGTAATTTCAAGCCATCATACAGTTTGTAGAGGCTACTGGCGAGCCAGATTGCGGTACGGCGGTGCATTTCGGCATCGCCCTCTGAAATTCCAAATTTCTCCCGGTACCGATCTGTTTCTTTGGGTTGTAAAGCGTTATATTGGCGAATGAACCACCAAACTGCTCGCCATTTCTCAACAATCCAGGTGGCATCGGGTTCTTCTGCGTAAATCGATGGTTCTTGTAAGGATTTTTTGGTAATCAAATTGGCAAGCAAATTGCGGTAATGAAGTGAGAATCGTTCCCGTTCCGCTTTTGTTTGAGAAAGGTCCTCAGTTCCCTGGATTCCTTTAATTATCTTCAAGATTGAAGAGCCAAGCTCCTGCATAATAAAGAGTTGAATACAGAGAACTGCATCTTTCACCCGCAACCCGCTTTCAACAACCGCCATTCCGATATAGGTCAATGCATATCGCCCACCACTCCGCCAAATCAACATATTATTCAGGAGGTATTGAAGAACCTCTTTTAAATTGAATTCGATGGTCTCTTCAAGAGGAGGGGGAGGTAATGGGGCTTGCTCTGTTTGTTCTACTAGGGCTTCTGTTAGTAACTGAGAAATTTCCTCCATTTCTTGTTCTTCATTCAGAACGGGTGTTTCAACTTCTTCCAAGGTCATCTGCTGTTTATTTAAGTATTTTTCGAAGAATTCCTCAAAGAGAATTTGCGCTAATTCAGGCCACTTTTCTCTTTTTCCCCAGACAGAGCCTTTTACATCCATCAAATTGTATTTTTGTAACTTTTTAGCGATTTGTGCCCTAGATAGTTGGTGCCTGAATAAGGTTTCCAAGATAAGTCGATAAATTGTAGAAAGGTCAATTCCCCTTTGCGAGATCTGGCTTTCAATTCTCTCAAAATTGAATCCCACTATTTTAGATTTCTCCTCATTTAAGATCAGTTTAGATAAAACTTCCTCGCGATCGTGAAAGTGAATGAGGAAAACAACTTCCCCTTCTTCCTCTCGCGTGCGTCCGCACATCTGGGCGAGCCGAATAGCGCTATAGTGTTCAGGGTCCGTAATGATAATCAGTTCGATAGCAGGGATATCAACACCCGTCTCAAGGAGTGGAGACGAACAGAGTATCCGAATACCATCTGGCCGATTGAATTCCGCAAAAATTTTGCGCTGCTCCTCGCGGGCAAGCCCTGCATGGATATAATCGCAGTAAATTTCGGTCCCCAACCCCCATTTCTTTATTATTGCGATGGCAGTTGCTTCCGCGGAAGCCCTGGAATGGCAGAAGATTAGCACTTTCCCTGGGATTAGTTTCGGGGGAATAAAGGAGGTATCTTCATGCGCTTCGATAAATTCTTCTAAGACTTTCTGCGCTTTCTCAATCCTTTCCGGCAAGGCCTCCCAATGATTGGGCGCAGCTCTTTCTATTTCTCTAAACTTGAAAATTCGTGCGGGATTATAATAGATCAGGTGGCAACCAAACCGGGAGCTCCACTGCATCGCACTTTCCTCCTCGAAACTACCGCTGAGAAAGCAGAATTGCGGCTGATATTCGTCTCGTAACTTGTAAATCATCGTCTCAAAATTAAGGCCCCGGCTGGGATCTTGGAGCATATGAATTTCATCAATCACCACCACTCCAAAACATTTAGAAGCAGAAAAATACTTGCGGTTCTGGACTTGAAAGAGGAAATTCCGGAACGCCTCATAGGTTGCTACAATAATGAGTTTCCCCTCATTTTCCTGCAATTCAACGAGCGATGGCTTAATTTCTCCTGCGAGGTAAATCACATGTGCCGCATCTCCAAACGCTTTTCTTATCTGCCCAAGCTTCTGAAAAAGCAGCTGATTATGCGGCACTAAATAAACCCCGATCTGCCCTCGTATTAAGGCTAAATATAAACAGATCAGCGCCATGAGCGTTTTCCCGCCTGCAGTCCTCACCGCTACAAAAATATTGGTCCCCTGAATCACAAGCCGAAAAGCCTGCTTTTGAGCCTCATGAAGCCCCGATATTTCAAAACCTTGCGATGCGGTATATTTCTCCAACCAATCCAAAACTTTGCAAACGCCTAATTTCGGCAGCATTCTCTTTCCAATCTCTTTGCCAGCTAACTTTACAGCCATTCTATACGGTCCATTTCTGCAATTATTATAATTAATTACAACAAATTAATTGCAATATCAATAATTATTCCATTAAAATTGATTTGAAAGAAATTTTCGGGCTTCTTCAACAACCTGCAATATCTCTTCTGCAATTTCGGAGGGTATCCCCACCGAGATAAGATCTGTAAGACGCGCATTTGCCAGACCAAGGACGGTGGAATCATCGAGTAGATCAATGATCGCCTCATCAATTTCGTCTCTAATGAGCAGTTCTCTCAAATAAGACGGGTCAGTTAACCTTGAACTGAAATCGGATGAGTGTTGCTCTTCCTCGTCTTCTCTTTCGAGTCGAATGATTGGTTTCACTGGCATATGCGGTTGATCGAAAGCAGCGAGTGATATGAAGGAGAGAGTAGACCTCCCGTGGCGGATATTTCGCACCTTAATTTTGCCTTGATTATGCAGTAGTTTAATACGCATGGAGAGTGTGCTCTTCTTCATGCCAGTCAGGTCTTGTAGCCTACGCTGGGAAATCTCCCCATGGCGCCTAATAATATCTAGTAAATCCTCATCCGAGATGATTTTAGGGCGTCCGCGTCGATCTACCACCATTTTTCGCCTAAGAATAATTTTTGAACCTGAACCTAATATAATTTTTGAACCTGAATCATAGGTATTTTTTGAAACTAAATCATATTTATTTTGATGAAATTTGTAATTCTTACGATAATATTTTGAACATAATTTTTGAACCTGAACCAGGTATAATTTTTTTAGCATCTTTGAAAAAACCCCGATTTTGCAATTATTTCGAAGATTATTCCCTTGAATAATACCAAGTTGAGATTTTTTTGGGGCAACCTTGAAAAAACCCTTTTTTCGTATAAAATTTCGAAGAAAATGAAATTTCTAAAAGTATAAATTGTCTTTGAATAATAAACTTTTTGCCTTTCTCTTTCTTAAAAAACCCAGTAAAACATCTTCTTTTAAGATATAAAGATAAAGAAAGTTAGCAAATAGAAAAAGGAACCAGAATAAAAGCCAGTTTTCGAAAAGTATATAAAGTACGCCTTCTTTTGTATGTATGAGATTAAATATGATTTTAGGAAGAAAAAATATGAGTGTGAAAAAATGAAAGTAATCGATAAGGTATTTTTGTGTGAAAGCGTAACTACGAGGAGCAACAATTTGGTCTTGATAACGCATGCGAAAAATGAGGCATATCGGAAGAAGCAATCACCGTATGCGAAGTTAGGACGGGTTTCAGGGCAATCCATTCGGGGTTGGTTGCGCCATGCGGTGGAAAAACTCTTGATTCAGCAGGGGGTGAGCGTATGTCACCCGCTTTCAACGATTAGCGTAACGGCAGATCGCACTAAAGGATATTACCAAGAAGATATTGGTGCGGGATATCATTCCCGGGGGGACTGCAAAGACGCTGGGGGGTGTCCTGTGTTCAATTTATTCGGAGATCTGGAGCACCCCGGAAATCTGCTTGTGCAATCGGTGTATTTCTTTCCTACTACCAGCGGCGATGGGACGGTCACGAAGAACGTTAATAAGATGTTCGGAACGATGGGGAGCGGGCGCGTCGAGGTAATCAACAATAGCCCGCGCTGTCGCACCGCGACCCATGTGGCGTTCATGACTATCGAGCATCTTGCGGGGGTGATGATAGAGGCGCCCTTTAAATTAATTTTACGGCAGCCGAATCCATCCCACGAAATTATCCTTTCCAAAGGACTAGACTTTCTGAATGCGATGGTAAAGGGCTATGAGTTCGATTTCCTCTTGGGTGGTATGCGATCTGCAGGGTATGGGCGGGCGGGGCTCCTTTCCCTTGAACCGAAAAAAGTAAAGAAGCGGGGTAGAAATGCGGGTTCTAGCGAAGAAGCAGAGGAGCAGGAAGGCAACATGGAAGAAGAGCCAAAAGGATACAAAATACAATTCAATATGAAAAATGAGGATTTAATAACTCTTGAAACTAAATTTCAAGAAATAATGGCTTTAGAGCGAGAGAAATTTCCAATTAAAAAAGAGGAACCCAATGAAAATGCCTAAAATAACGCGCTTACTGTTCCGGTTTGAAACAGAATATGGCTCTAATCCCCAATTTATTTCAGGGAACGCGCTCCGCCATGCGCTTTCCTTGCAGGTGAATACCAGTATTGGTATTTTTACGAATACTCATTTGTTGAGTCAACCGAAAACCTATGAGGAGTTCTTTTCCTATCGAGTTAAGAAATGCTTTCTGCCTCCCTATTTTGAACTTTGGTATGATAAAAGAAATCATAAGCGGGTCTATCGGTATTTCTTTTTCCCTATAGCGGTGACTTTTGACATTTTAAATCCCCCAGAAAATCTCATCGACCTTATCCGAGAGAAGGAACTTATTCAATTGGGGGGAAATCGGAATTGCGGGTTTGGTATGGTCATATTACAGGATTATATTGAAATTGATTTGGATCAGCTGCAATACCCGGAAAAAGCGTCCCATTTGACCTTACTATCTCCCAGTATAATGATTCCTCCTTATGTTGAGCGCTACAAGTGCCGTCATATGCTAACAACCATTTGGAATCATAATAAAGCTAATATGATAAATGTGATTGCCCCGGGACAGTTTTTCCGGATTAAGGTGGGAAAATCGATTCCGGTGATTGCGAAAAAGGGAGTGCTTAGAAAAGGGCTCTTTGGACAATTTGGCTTTGGAGAATTCATGGTTCATAACTGGACAAATCGAGAGGAAGTTTCTCAATGAGTGCTCAAGATGAATTTTTGCAAGTACTACGGCATGACCTACATAAAGTGCGAATTGTAGGCGCCCTAGCTCATAAGGTGGCGCTTCCTTCTGAGCTGGCTCACAAAGCCGATGGAATTGCTGCCTGGTCAAGCCGCAATTTTCTGAAAGAACCTTTTGAAACTACCTATTATCGAAAATCACTTGTGTTCCGAACTCTCAACCTCTATAATCCACGAACGCTTGTTACTCAGCACCGCCTTGAACTCTCAAATCTTTTCACTGAATCCGATGCTATAAATTTACACCAAGCAATACTTGACTCAAAATTATTAAACCTTTTCTCAGAAGCGCGCAAATTTCCTTATAGCTCTTTAAAATATCATATCCTGTTAACATGTGCTTTATATTATAATTTTTGTAAGGGATTTGAACCGAATGATTTATATTTGTGTGAAGATCTTCCATCTGAAAGCCCTTTCCAAATTATTTATCACGATTCTGCCCATGATTGGGCATTGCTCCCACAGAAGCAAGATGCATTATCCAAATTTTCCTCTAAATTCTATATTTCGTGGGAGCGTCGCCAAAAATTAAGTATAGGAGGTGATTGCCAAGTCCTAGATACGCTACTTTCTAGCATCGGTAGTTGGACCGTGGCCCTTGCGTTCCTCGAGGATTTTCAGGCACTTGTCACTCTCACCTAATTTATTGATTTTTTAAAACTCAAAAGTTTGAAAATAGAATATCCAGGCATTGTATCTCCTCGATAATAAGCCAGTTTTCCGAAATGTATATATAGTCCGCCTGAAATACCTTCTGTTGTTGATCTTTGGGAGGTTTTTTTTCTTGTTTGAATATTCCTTCAAAAAATTTTTGAGTAATGCATTATTTAGATAGTAAACATGGTAGTAAACATGGCAGAAAAATTAAAATTGGGATCATTGGAATGGGCACAAGAATTCGCAAAACGATGCAATGAGAACGCGGATTATTTAGAATTTGCAGAAGGACTGAATACGAGTTTTAATCTATCTGTTCCCGATGCTGATATTGCCTTTAATTGGAGAGGCAATAATGGCAGGGCAGAAGATTTGGAAGTAGGACTTAATCCGAAAGCTGAATTTAGTTTAGAGGGTCCAAAGGAAATCTGGTTACAAATAATTAGAGGAGAATTGAATTTTATGGATGCGGTCCAGAGAAAACAGATTACAATTAAAGGTCCAATGCCAAAATTGATGCGATATATGCCAGCAACCACTGAACTGATTAAAATCATAGAATCTATGTCAGATATCACGGATTTTGATATATGAGTAATTAGGTTGTTATTATGGAAACTTTAGACAGATTAGGGAAAATTGTGGGGGAAGATTTCGTATCAAATCGTCCTGAAGAGCTCTATGTTTATTCCCAAGATATGACAGAGAATCTTCCCGCAATGCCCGATTATGTGGTAATGCCCAAGACTGTGGAACAAGTTCAAGCGATTGTAAAACTGGCAAATGAGTTAAAAATTCCTATTACACCCTATGTAGCGGGCTCCAACGTGGGAGGATTAACTATTCCGCAGGAGGGAGGAATTATACTAGATCTCAAACGGATGAATAGGGTCATAGAAATAAATCGAAAGGATATGTATATTGTTGTTGAACCCGGGTTTACTTTCGGGCATTTGCGAAAGCTTTTGGAAGAAGAATTGACTGAATTTGATTATTCATTTCCATTCGCACCTCCATTTTCCTCCGTAGCAGCTAATGCTATTCTACAAGGGCTGGGTAATCTTTCTCATAAATATGGGAGCATGAATGAGTCAATAACTGGCTTGGAAGTGGTGCTCCCTACAGGGGAATTAATCCGGGTTGGTTCCTGCGCAGTTTCACATTACTGGAATACCCGCACGCCATTACCTGATTTAATGGGGCTATTTATTGGATTTCAAGGCACTACCGGCATTGTGACGAAATGTGGTATTTCGCTTTGGCCTAAACCCGCTTTTCGATCACATTGTGTCATTTTTGCTACGGATCCCGCAGAAATTTATAATTCCCTAATATTCAAATTATGCCACTCTCAGATTTGCCAAGAAATCGGGGGTGGATTATTAAATAAATTCATGAGCCAAGGGCTGCTTCCGATGGAAAAACTGGAAGATTTAATCTCTATGATGGGGTTGAGCCCTAAATACGAGGACTTGTACTTTGTGAATCTATGCACCCTCGGCGCTGCTTCCGAGGAGGAACTGAAAGCAAAGTATAAATTTCTTGTGAAATTGGTGAATGAAACAAATCAGCAGGAAAACGCAAACCTGGTTCTCTTAAGACCTGAAGACTATGGGGAAATGGGCCAGGAAATCATGAATCCTATGAATTTACCCGTCCAAATTCCTGGATTATTGAAAGAGGGCGGTCTGACCTGGGTCGGCACTTATGTGCCGCTCTCTCAATGGTTAGAGGGATGCCTTCGAGGCCTTGAAATCCATAAGAGATATGATCGCATTCCCGGAGTGCTTCACCGACCTATGAAGTATGGGCATTATGGCGTACAGCGATTCTTAATTCCGTTTAATAAAGCCAGCGAAGAAGACATTCAAGCCATTACCGAGATGTGTAAAGAATTAGTTGAGATGATTCTAGATCTCGGAGGGATCCCATATAAAATGCCATCATGGGTCGCAAAAATGATAATGAATCGGGCGGATCCTGAATTCGTCCAGCTACTTAAAAAAATAAAACAAACTATGGATCCGAATGGCATTTTAAACCCTGGCAAATTAGGGATTTAAAATTTTAAAATATAAATTGCTTTATTTTTTATATAATTTTCAATGAATATAGAGGAAAAATAAATATGTCAAAAAGAAAGCATGTGGATTTTGAATTGGATATTCTGAAACTTCCACTCGTGGAATTTATAAAAGTTAGCGGGTTACAGATTCGAAATTATGATCCAGAAAGTGATACCAAAGTTCTAATTGATTTATTTAACACCATCTGGAAAGAGAGCCAAGGCCCGAGTATCACTTTAACCGATGAAATAGCAGAGACATTACCCAAGTCCCATGTTTTATTGGCGGAATTTAATAGAGAACCAGTTGGGTTCGTTATATTTGATGAAATTGAAGAAGAGAGCGAAAAGAAGGGGATTATCAAATTCATTGGTGTCTTAAAAGCGTATCGGGGAAAAAAAATTGCCTCTGCCCTTGCCTTTCGGGCAGGCGAACATATGTTAGGATATGGAGTTAAAAAAATCAAAAGTTATATTCCTGTGAAAAATAAAAATGCGCTTAATTTCATTGAGTACTTTGGATTTGAAAAGAAACAAGAGATTGATTATTCGCCCGAATTTACGGACTGAAATCTTGTTTAATTCATCTTAAACAATATCTGCCTTGACTAAGAGGTCCCCATCTTCCAATTTTTTTGAAAATTTGAATCCCAATTTCTCAATTGTCTTTAAAATCTTGAAATTTTCTACTAAAACAGTAGCTATGATATGTTTAATCCCGCGTTCCTTCGCAATCAGTATTAAGTAACGGAGAAAATGGGTTCCGACGCCTTTCTTTTGCCAGTCATCGTGCATGACCACTGCCATTTCAGCGGTTTCGGGATCATCCGTGATAATAAAATGGCCAACGCCGATGATTTTCTCATCATATTCGACTACCATGGCAAAATTTTTCTTATAGTCGATATGGGTATAATAACGAATACGGCTCTTTGGCACATTCTTTCGCCCGGAAAAAAAACGGAAATAGACGGTTTCCCGACTTAAACTATAGTAAAATTCCATTATTTTATCATCATCGTCCGGACGAATGGGTCGATATATGACCTCGGTGCCATCAGTGGTAGTAAATGTGGTCCAATACTTCTGCACCTCAGGATCTTCCACTGCAATAAGGAAAAATAAATCGATAATCGAATATATGAAATTATAGACTGGCATTTCGTCTTCGGGCAAGATAGGACCCCCGCTCGCTTAACTATCTAACGTTATTCGCGACTTGATGCATCAAGAATAGTCAAACCAACTATTTTATTTTCTTTGTAGCGGATTATGATACCATTTTCAAGCATTTCCGAATCCATTGCCTGTTGAGGGCGCTTGAAATTTATGTAAAGCACATCAGCTTCAGTATCATAATCAATCCATAGCTTTTTCGAAGTCATTTTTACCAATTGGGGAATTATATGTATAATCTCATTTAAAGTCGTTTCAGACATTACTTTTTTGACCATATAATCACTGATGAATTTAAATTGACTTTTTTTGTAAAATATGCAGTTAGTACAAATCCTTCATCTTTACTTAATTCTTTATAAACAACGACTAAAAAGCCTCGTTTTCTATATTGTCTTAAAGCTATTAGAGATGTTCTAACATATGACATAATCAGGATTTTCTATTGTATTCAGGACATCTTCATAATAGCTGGCTAGATCATCATGGGTTGATGACATATGAAGCCACTTTTCTGCCGATAAATGAATGGGAACGCTGTTTTTAGATTTAACAGTCTCCAATCTAATCTTATTAAATTAAGATTCAAAATTATTTAAATTTAATGAAACTGTTAATGAAGAAACTATTATAAATCAAGTTTACGATGATTTTAAATTTAAGACCTTAATGATTAAATTTTGACTTATATTATAAAATTGATTACTACTTGAAAGTTATTTAAAAGCGGAGCGTTTTGTGAATTTGAAACTTGACCGAAATAAACTGCAAAAATATACGAATCTCGTTCGGGATGTGATGGATCAGTACATCAATATTCATCCTATCCAACGGGGAGGGATATTGACCCCAGAAGCCCAAAAGATATTGCTATCCTATGGGGATGGCTATAGCATGTGCGATTTTTGTTTTAAAGGGCGGCTGGATCTCATTGAAAAACCGCCTATCCATGAATTTCTTGCAGATCTAGCGACCTTTCTCGATATGGATGATTGTAGAGTAACGCCAGGGTCTCGAACGGCGATGTACATTGTTATGAAAACGATGGCACAGCCAGGAGATACAATCATCATTGATAGCTTAGCCCATTACACTACCTATATCGCAGCGGAGGCTGCGAATCTCAAAGTTAAGGAAGTTCCACATAATGGTCATCCTGAATTTGCGCTCAATCTAGAGGCGTATCGAAATAAAATTTTGGAAGTGAAAGAAGAAACGGGGAAAAATCCAGCTCTCATCATTCTCACTCATGTGGATTACAACTATGGCAATGTGAATGATCTTTTAGCAGTTGGAGAGATTGCAGAAGAATTTAATATTCCTTATGTAGTAAATGCTGCCTACAGTATAGGCATAATGCCGGTATCAGGCAAAGAGATCAAAGCCGATTTCCTTATTGGGAGCGGTCATAAGAGCATGGCGGCTTCGGGTCCGATTGGTATTTTGGCAACTAAAGATAAATGGATAGAAAAAGTCTTTGAAAAATCAAAAATCAGAGGGGATTGGAGTGGACGAAAGTTCTCCAATAAGGAATTCCAATTTTTAGGCTGCTCTCCTTGCCATGGAGCGCCTCTGGCGACTTTAATGGCAAGCTTCCCCGCGGTGGTGAAGCGAATCGATCGTTGGGATGAGGAGGTGCAAAAAATGCAGTATCTAGTCGATGAATTGGAAAAAATAAAGAGTGTTAAGGCACTTGGAAAACAGCCCAAACAGCATACTTTAACACAATTCGAATCAGAGAGTTTTTATCAAGCTTCAGAGCAATATACCAAGAAAGGCTATTTTCTCTATAATGAGTTGAAGAAGCGGGGGATTGTAGGCTTGCATATTGGCATGACGAAGCATTTCAAAGTGAATACGTATGGGTTAACCTGGGATCAAGTGCAATATATCGCCGCTGCATTCCAAGAAATTGCGCGAGAACAACAGATAGAAGTTAGGTAGGTTATTCCAGCACTTCTAGTTTCTTTATTCCTATTTTCAGGAATATAAAGCCAACGGGGAGGCAAATTATTACGGCGGAGAGGGTTGATCCAAAAGGTGCAAGAAAAGTTAAGATATCTGTTCCCAAAAACATGGCGGTTACCCAGATTCCTAGTGAAATCCCGATAAAAACCATCATTAATATGGCTATTTTCGAGCCACGTTCTTCAAAGGTGGGAAAAATAAAGGCAATTCCGATAGCCATTGCCATTAAAGAAATCATAAGTAGGATTAGGAAGCTCATAGTCAGTAGGGTCTCTATTATTGAAAAGCCTCCAATGACAGAGATGATCACTGAAAAAATGAGTCCAATAGGCACGGTATAAATCAGATGAACTATGTAAACGGATCTTACAAAATTACTAACGCCATTTGGGGCTTTCTTATAAATCCATAAATTGTCTTTACTACCCACAATTACAAAGCAGCCTAATAAGGCTGCCATCATCATTGCAGGATATAAGGTAGAATATATCATTGTAAATGATATTGCCTCATTAGCGGGTCCAAAACCTCCAAATAAATTAACTACTATCACTATGGCTGAGATTCCAATAGCATACCCAATTCTAGAAAAGTTTTCCAGCTTACGAGAGAAATGCTTCAACTGAGTAACTACTTGAACCCCAAAGTCGCTAGGTATTAGGCGCCTGACTAATCTATAGAAGCGGCCCTCACCAATAACCCGTTCAGTTCCCATTTCAGTAGGCTCTAATGAATAGAAGCGGCCTGCGGCTTTATATCCGAGATATAAAACAAAGGCGGTTATCCCAATTAATAAGGCGATATAAAGTCCGACATTTGCGGGTGTAACAGCACTAAAACCTAAGATATTCATAATTATCATAGTTCCCCATGTACTCGGAAAGCCTTGGAGAATGTAATAAAGTGGAGAATTTTGGTCACTTACGCCCCCAACTATAGCGTATATTAAGCCATAAGATAAGCCAACTGTTAATATAGTAATTACGAAAACCATAGCACGCCCTAAATCGCGTGATCTCTCACTTTTACGCACCTTACTCTCTACATATGATGACAAAAGTGTCCCAAGCCACATTGCCATGATTATAATTCCAAAGAAAACAAGGTAAATAAGAACTTGTTCAAAAATTGAGAGAGGAACAACAATAATAAAGACATTCACGAGCCAGGGTGCCAATACAAAAAGGATTATCGAATAGGTAGGCAAATGAGCGATAAATTTCCCAAATAAGATATCTTGAGCTTTTATGGGAGTTGAAAGTATAAGTTCTAATTGTCCGACAAGATCTTGTGCCCCTTGGAGCATATTAGAAAAAGGATAGGTAATGCACCACAAAAAAACCATTAGCATTGTTATTGAGAATATATAAAATATGAAAAAGGGGAGTGCAGGACCGAAAGCAGTCAAAATAGTGAAAATAGCTCCAGCAGCAGGTTTTAAAATGAGCGGAACTAATATAAACGCATAAATTAGTATGAATAATCCGATAAAGGTAAAAAATAAAGGACGATGATTATGAAATCGGCTAGACCAAAGCCGAATTTCATTTTTTGCAACAGAAAGCCATAGATGAGGCAATTATATATTTCTCCAAGCCATTAATTCTTCTTCAGTAGCTCTTTTTCCAGCTATTTTTATGTAAGCATCTTCAAGAGTTTCTGATCCTGTTTCAGCAAGAATTTCTGGAATTGTACCTTCAAATAATAATATGCCCTTTGCAATAATTCCTATCCGATCGCAAATTTCTTCTACAAAGGGCAAAATGTGGCTGCAAATGAATACGGTTTTCTCTAACTTTTTAGAAAGTTCTTTGATTAAATCCTTAACCATTTTACTGGCTTCTGGATCTAAATTGGAAGTGGGTTCATCCAGAAATAAAATTGGGGGATCATTTATCAATGCGGAAGCGAGCAGAATCTTTTGCTTCATGCCTCGACTATAAGTTTCAAGCAAATCTTTGCGACGTTCCTGCAAATCGAACATTTTAATCAAACTTTCAATGCGATCCATCAAAATTGAGTGAGACACACTATAGAGGGAACCAATAAATTCTAGGAACTCTACAGGAGTAAGTTTTCCAAAAACACCAGGCTGTTCAGGCAATAATCCAGTTTGAGCTTTTACCTTATCAACATCTTTAATGTTGATCCCATTAATATAGGCAGTTCCAGAAGTGGGCTTAATGATACAATTTAAGAGGCGCACAGTAGTGGTCTTTCCAGCACCATTAGGACCCAGCAAGCCAAAGGTAATACCGTGATCGACATTTAAGGTCAAATTATCTAAGGCTATTATATCCCCAAATTTTTTCGTGAGTGCTTTTGTTCTAACAGCGTACTCGTCTTTCATAAAACCACTTCTAAGTGAAATTTATATTAACGGTAAAAAATTCTCATAAATAAACCTTTGGAATGTTTAAGAATTAAAAAGAAGAAGTGTATTTGGTGAATGAGCTATGTGTTTCATAACTTAATGAGTAAAAATCTTAAATTAATATCAAATCGTATTTTTCATGCTATCACTCGATGATTTGTTCTTTCCGAAGACCATTGCGATTATTGGGGCATCCGCAAATATGTTAAGCTTCGGGAGTGCCTTCTTCACGATTGCTCTGAAAGAGTTGGGGTATGCAGGCAAGGTATATTATGTAAATCCTAAATATGAGGGAGAAATCATAAATGGCGAGAAAGTAATTAAATCATTAGAAGGAGTAGAACCTATTGATGTTGTTTATTCATGTATTCGCGCAAGTATGGTTCCTGGTTTAGTGCATCAGTGTATCAATAGAGGAGATAAATTTATTGTCATTTTCACATCGGGTTTCTCAGAGGCTTCAGAGGAGGGAAAGATACTTCAAGAAAAATTGCTCGTAATGATAAAAGAAAGTCCAACGCGCATTATTGGACCAAATTGTTTGGGACCCTATAATCCATCTATTGGGGTTGGATGGAATACAGGAATCGACCCCCCCAAAGAAAAAGGAAATGTAGCATTCGCATCACAATCGGGTGGGCATGCCACTATGCTTTTAAAAATCGCGCGAGGGCGTGGGTTTTATTTTTCAAAAGGATTATCGTTTGGAAATCAAATTGATTTGAATTGTCAAGAAGTGCTGGATTATTATGGGAAAGATCCCGAAACGGAAGTGATCGCACTTTATTTAGAAGATGTAGGGAGTGCGAAGGGCAATGAGTTTTTTCGAAAAATGCGAGAAATAACACCTAAAAAGCCGGTAATACTTTGGAAAGGCGGGCAAACAGAGACGGGAGCACGAGCCGCAGTATCTCATACTGGTGCTATGAGCGGATCTTTTACGATCTGGAATTCAATGGTAAAACAAGCGGGAGGGATTTTTGTTGAGAATGGGGAGGAGTTCTGGGACATGTTACACTTTTTAGCCATATTAATTCCTCATCATAAACTGCGGGAATGTAAGAACCTCGGGTTAATTATTCCTGGGGGTGGTAGTAGCGTTGAGGGCACTGATATTTTCACACGTGCTGGGTTTAATGTACCCGTTCTGACAGAGGAAACGCAAGCAAAAATTAGGACGCTGATTCCTGATGTTAATACGTCAGTTAAGAATCCTATTGATTTGGGAGCCACTGGCACACTTGAACGGGTCTTTCTTTTAAGTCTCAAATATGTAGCAGAAGATCCCCAAATTGATATCGTAATTCACTATCAACCGATTGACTGGATTGCAGAGACAGAAACACATATAGGGTCTGGCAAAGGGTATGCTTCAGGAGTGGCAAGATCCCTAGGAAGATTATCTAGAAAGCTTGAGAAACCACTGATTCAATTATGTCCTATTCTCCAACTTGATGAAAAGATTGCAGAAATTTACCCAAAGTTCATCGAAATTCTATATAAAATGGGTGTTCCAAATTTTAACTCTATGCCACGATTAGCCAAAGCACTGCTTAATCTTAATGAATATATGGCGTTCTTGAAAGCATATGGAAAAAGTTAGCGTGAGTGAATCGCGTATAATAGATATTTAGAGGGATCTAGCTCTCGAAATCCACAATTTTTATAAGAGCCCTTAGGTTTTCATGAAGGTATGGAGAATTCCGCAGAAATTTCCATGCCCAAAGAAAGGAAAAATTTTGAATATCATCATCCTTTAGATTATCTTTTTTATGCGCGCAATGTAACCATTGTGGGTGCGACGCCGAAACCTAATTTTGGGGTGGGCATGTATATATCGGCTTTTAGGCATAGCTTTTACGCAAACCCTATCTATTTAGTGAATCCGAAATATGCAAATCTAAAGGAAATCAAAGGCTTTCCCATATATGCATCCATTTTAGATATTCCTGATGAATTAGACTATGTCATTTGTGCTATTAGGGCAAAATTTGTGCCAGATTTAATTCGCGAATGCGTTGCAAAGAAGGCGAAATATATTTGTATTTTCACTAGTGGTTTCGGGGAACTACTTTCAGTAGAAGGGCGCCAAGCTGAACAAGAGATACAAGCCATCATTAAGGAGTCTGAGACGCGAGTGATCGGTCCTAATTGTTTAGGGGCACTCTGTCCTAAATCAGGTGTCACCTTCAATCCCACTTTTGAAAAAATCCTTGGAAATATTGCTTTTGCATCACAATCGGGCGGTATAGCCACTACATTAATCGAAATTCAGAAGCAATATTCCCTTTATTATAGCAAAGGACTTTCTTTTGGCAACCAAATCGACTTGAATTGCCTGGAAATGCTCCAATATTACTCGCAGGACCCTGATACTGATGTTATTGGAATGTATTTAGAATCCACGGGAACCGCGAATGGAAACACATTCTTTAAAGAAATGCGGGCAACGACGAAAAAGAAACCCGTTGTTATTTGGAAAGGCGGGCAAAATGAATTAGGAGCAAGAGCTGCTGCAAGTCATACGGGTGCAATAGCTGGATCTTTTAAAATTTGGAAAGCTTCTATTATTCAAGCAGGTGGGATTTTTGTTACCACCAGTCATGAATTTTGGAGTACGCTTCATCTTCTCTCACGAATATATCCTAATCGATTACCTCAAGGGAATAGAATGGGGATTATAGTAGCGGGGGGCGGTGCTTCCGTTGAAATGACAGACTCATTCAGCAATTTAGGATTTGAGATTCCTGAGTTTTCTTCAGATTTACAATCTCAAATACAAGAAATTTTTCCGGATATTAATACTTCCGTTCGAAATCCCGTGGATACCGGTGCTATTGGATTTATCACGGACACTATTATAAAATCTGTGAAGATTATGGATAAATCAGATTTGGATATCTTAGTTTTTTATAGTCCTATGAATTGGCTGACTCAAATAGAACGCCAAGGGGTCCCAGACAATACAAATTCAGTAGCGCGGTCTCTAGGGCGGTTGAATAAGAAATTATCGAAAGTATTTGTAATTATTTGTCCGATTTTCGAGATGTCTGAGTTCAATGCGAAAAAATCACTCGATTTCAAGCAGATCCTTTGGAAAAACAATATTCCGCACTTTGAAACCATCATGGAAGCCGGTATCGCCCTGAAACATGCGATACACTATTCGCAATATTTACAAAATTCATCTTAAATGAATTCATTTTTTTTATTCAAACACCGTTACTTTGGGGCGGATTTGGAGTTTGGGATAAATTACCCCGGGAAGGGGAGGCATTGTATTATAAACTTCATCAATTTCTATAATGCCATATTTTATGCCTCTAGTTTTTTGAAATCCCGTAAAAGTCCCATTGACAAGATTGGACATTGTCTCAAGATTCAGGGCAAAAGCGGCGACATGAGATTCTGTGGGAATTTGAAGCAGCTCTTCTTTAAATTGGGATAGTGTAAACACCAATCTGCTGGGGTCGGGCGCCCGGAGCTGGAAACAGGGAATAATGAGCGGGTAGCCATCAGCGGGGTCAATGTAACAGATGAATTTAGGTCCTATCTTGGCGTTGAAGAGGGCATAAGCAAATTGAGGCAATTTTTGATCAGGATTCTTCACTTTAGGCCCACTACTTCCGACGATATTAACCAGTAAGCCTTTGAAAATACCTAATAAACTGAGATTGCGAACCTGTGTAACAGCTATTACCCTATTATAATATGCGGTATGGATGTTCATATAGGTATTATATCGGATAAATTCCATTCGCGAAAATTTTTCAACGTCTTCACCTTCTCGCTTCAAATATTCAAATTCAACTTTGGCCTGTATAAATCGAAATGGCATTTCAGCGGTCATCATTAAAATACCTTGTTTGGAGTTGTTCAAAACATTATTTTTACTCATTCCTTCAGTGAACTGACCCCAAACAAGTTGGGTTGGGGTCTTTGCCCGATTAGCTACTATGAATGTAATGTGAGGCCACCCTCGCGGGTCGATAGTAGCAACAAATTTTGCAGCAAGCTCTATTTGACTTAAATCATATGCTTCTTTCGAAAATTCAGGTTCCCATTGGGGCAAATTCTTTCCACTCATTTTATCAAGTTCTTTTTCTTTTTTTATTAGCCTTTTAGAGTTAATTTCTCTTGGTTAAACCAGACCATTGAACATTCTCAACGCCGGTAGATTTGGCAATCTCCAGAAAATGATCCATTTGGGCTTTAGTCAAGAGTTCCGTATCCTTGCAGATCCAATCCCAATCCATGCGTTCATATTTTGCCTTTGCGAGGTTATTAAAGGATAGTAAATCCCAGCGTTCCACTTTATTTCCCAGTTTTTCAACGATGAATTCCCCGATACCACGAACATTCTCCTCCGTTGCAGTAAACCCAGGGATGAGGGGAGTGCGAATCCACATTTCGCCCCCTGTTTTCTCAAGTTTCTCCATCAGCCAAATTGCATTCTCCAGGATTTTCTCGTTTGGGACGCCGGTAAACTCCCGATGCTTTTCAGAATCAATTTCTTTAAGGTCATATAAAACCAAATCGACATAAGGAAGCAGCATCTCGAGTATTTCCTGGGAAGCATAGCCACATGTATCAAGCGCCGTATGAAATCCTGCATCCTTGCATCTTTTAAGAAAATTCAGCAGAAAGTCTGCTTGGAGAGTGGGTTCTCCGCCTGATACGGTGATCCCACCGTTCGACTTCTCATAATAGACTTTATCCTTTTCCACTTCATGGAAAATATCTTCTAAGCTACGATATGCACCAAGTTTGCGGAGCGCGGTGGCAGGGCATTCATCCGTGCAGATTCCACAGCATGAACATTTTGATCGATTAATATGAAGCCCATTCTTGTCCAATTTGAGCGCGTGCTCGGGACAAACCTTGATACATGTTTTGCAGCCGATACACTTGACTTTGAACCATTGAATAGAAGGTTCCTTAAAAATGGATTCGGGATTGTGGCACCAGAGACATCTAAGTAGACATAACTTGAAAAAAACCGTGGTACGGATGCCGGGACCATCTTCGGTACTCATTTTCTGAATTTCAAAGATGTACCCTGAATCCGCTTCGGTCATAGTCGTTCATTCTTTTATTGCAAATAAAAATTAGATTCTATGAGATTCTCGAGCAATAATTTCATCTTGAAGTTCCTTGCCGATTGCTACAAAGTAGGCATTATAGCCAGTTACACGAATCAGAAGATTCTTATAGTTTTCAGGGTGGGCTTGAGCTTCCCTTAGCATTTTCGCATTAATCATATTGATTTGCAATGCAGTCCCGCCATTTTCTGTATAGGCTCGAAGATAGGCTTTAAATTTCTCCTTATGCTCAGGATCCCTTAGCAAAGCTGGATTAAAAGAGATTGTGTGACTGGCTCCATTGGGTAAATAGTTAATGTATTCATCCAATTCGGTTTTACCGCCGAGAGCAGTCCCCACGGAGTTTGTGACTGCCGTTGGCCCGCATAAATCTGCCCCAGCGGTAGGACAGATGGCATTGGAGAGAAAGGTGCTTGCCTGTCTTCCATTTGGCGTTGCAGGTGTAAATTCAGCATCAGCCCCCGCCCAATAGTTCCATGAGAGCATTCCCCCTCTGAATTGGAACCCTGTTGGTGTATAATATTTTAATGCTTCTAAAGCCCAGATTTCCATTACTTTATGTGCTATTTCATCAGCTTCATCATTATTATTGCCATATTTGGGCGCTTTGTTGGCAAGTGTGGATTGCATGATAAAATTATTCTGGAAATTGTTTATAAGTGCTTGTTTTAGTTCAGTAATGCTATATTTTTTATCATCATAGATGAATTTCTTAATCGCAAGGAGCGAATCTACTAAGGTTGCAAAGGCGACACCCTCAATAGTCACAAACCGAATTTCAGGGCCTCCATTCCGCACATCAAGCCCTTTTTCAATACAGCCACGGACCAGTGTGGATAAATAGGGGGTTGGGAGAAATTCAGCTCGTATTTTTTCTGATAGGTTATAGACATCTACTGTATTTTTTATAATGAATTTGATCTGTTGAACCCAAGCATCCCAAAATTCGTCCCAGGTTTGAAACTTCTCCGGGTCACCTGTTTTGGGACCGAATTGTTTTGTTTTCTTGATAGGTTTCCCCTTATAGAATTTACCTTTCCCATTCCAAAGGGTGAGTTCAACGCTCTTTGCCAAATTCGGATTGCAATTTACGGTGCCAGAGCGATCATTCCCTTGCAAAGTGTTCTCCAAACAGCCAACGCAAGCGTAGTCCCAGACTCTATCCTTTGGAATTCCTTCTAAGATTAAACCAGCGATACTACGTTCGTCAAAATTTAGAATGAAGGGTGAGCCCTGGCTTCTCAAAACCATATCAATGATTTTATCCAAAAGCTCATCGGGGGTATTTTTATGGAGGCGAATATTGGGCTTCGGTTCCAAAATAGGGCTCCATTCATCTATAACTTCAAGCAACATATAGGTCAGATCATTTGTGATATCTTCACCATTGGGTCCCATTCCTGAGAGGGTAATTAACTGCCCAAAGGCGGAAGTAATCCCCTGATTGCCTCCAACCCGCATCTGAGCATCATAGACAGTGTTGCAATGGAACCAGAACGCCCCCAGAATGTCTTTGGCAAATTCTTTGGTAATATTTTTTTCTTCTATCACATCTTTACGATAGAGCTCCCAGAGATATTGATCAATTCTACCGAAGCTGACCCCTGGGCCGGGATAGGATTCCTCCGCCATAATAAGCATATGGGTAAGCCACAATGATTGTACCCCTTGCCAGAAAGTCTGGGCGGGTTCCCATGGAACCATTTCGAGATTCTGCGCCATCTGCTCTAGTTCCGCTTTTCGCTCCTCAGTTGAGGCTTCTGATTCAAGTCGGCGACATTCTTCTGCATACTTTTTTGCTAATTTTCGCGGAATTTCAGCAGCTATCATCATTGCACGCAGTTCTGTCCCTTTTGAACCTTTCTTTTCCGTGTCAGTTAACCGATTATACGCATTTTTCACAGTTTTATAAATAAATTTGAATCCCTTTTTAATTATAGTCTCATAATCTGCAATAATATGCCCCGCAATCGCACCTACATTACCAAAACCATTTTCTTGGAACTCAAAAACCTTCTTTCGGGCATATAACAGCCGCTTATTATAGGTTTGTTCTTCTGCTTTCGTAAAACATTTACTTAATTGGGTGTTGAAACGCCCTCCCGCAATAAGATCGGCTTCGCCTATGATTTCTTGGGGTATATTATTCAGCAAGACTTCCTCGAAAAAAATTATTCGGCGTTCGGGTAAGGAGTTCGCCCAGAAATCTTTGGGCAGGTCTACATGCATTCCCATCAGATCAAGGGAGGTTCCCCACACCCCACGTGTTTTAATGCCCATAAAGGGAAACATTTCGGGCACTATATAATAATCAGCCTCATTCCAGAGCCTATCCCATTCTTTGCCCGTTGAGAAAGGCATATATTCATTATTCCATTCTCTTTTTACACCCTTAAAATAAAAGTCGCGCAACCATTTGGACCTGGGTGAAAGATCATGTGCCTCGGCGATGGGAAATTTGGGCCCTTTTTCGGAGGATTCTGATTCTTGTTGTGAAGAATCCGATTCGGATTTTGATTGTGAATTGCTCATAATATGCCATCTTTTTTTTGAGAAATTATAATTACTATTAGATAGTATCCCAAATTATTAAATAAATTATCTGCAAAATTCAACCTTTGATTCGATTAAAAATAGGGGAGGCTGAATATATTATTTCAAAAATAATTCTAATTCAAATTATATCTAATTATAAAGGCCTCCTGAAAATAAATACCCAAAATAAATGTTAACAGACGTAAATTTTCTTAGAAAATAAAAAAAATAGTTATGATTGTTAATTAGGATAATTTAAGCACCTATATGACATATAAACTCTTCATAAATGCAACATTCAAATTTTATAATATTAAAAAGCAAGTAAACTTATTGGAGAAAGATAGTTTTGCCTCCAACCCCAGTAGAAATGATTTTTTCTTTGACATTAACGCTATTTGGCTCAGTATTATGGTCAATATTGTAGTATATACCCTGAAAAGCTTCTTCTAATGTCATACCGATATCCTCGAGCGTAATAAATTTCCCCGGTGGATATTTCCATTCAAAATCATCAGACCTTTCAAACAATTTATTATCCTTATAATTAGGGAGTTCGCAATTTATCGTTTGAATTGGCCATGGAATACCCTTCTCCGTCCAATTATTTACAAATACCATGTTCCAGTCTTCGGGAACTTCACGTTTAAAGAAGTCTTGAACAAATTCTTCAAGAAAAGCAGTGAAAAATTTATGTTCGGTGTTCAAACCCATTGATCTAAGAATAAAAAAAGGCCGATTCATAAAAGATATCATTTGAATCAATTGTGGCATGGGGATATAGGTGAATCCGACATCAGGCATCCCATAGACTCGCTTTGCTGCAATCATATCATAAATCCTTCCAAACCCCTCATAATTACTCATCTCATAGGCTAAATGAAGCATTGATCCATAGCCCACGCCTACTTGATAAGTTGAATCAGCCCATTGTGGTGTCCGCTCATTCCGAATATCTAGAAGAATATCCCGAATCTTCCATCCGGCATTTTCTAAGCTTTTAAATTTTTTTGGAATATCCCTCAATTTAATCCCATATTTATTATGGCGTCGACCTAGAATCTCTTCATCATCAGGCCCAATAATCCACCAATCAATAGGAATCCCATCCTCAAGGTGCCCATTTAAAATAAAAGAGGTTTCCATAGTATCATCTCGGACCCCTATATAAGTAATATCAACGCTATTTCCATAAAGCAATTTCATAGACCCTTGCTGTAAATCTGCACGAATAAACCCACCTGGAGGAAATAATGTAAAGGCAATAATTTTTTCAGGTTTATTGATTTTCCCTTCCAAAACATCTTTCGCAATTTGAATTGCTTCATTTAATCTATATTTAAACACTTCGTAACCAAGAAAGTCTGACCCAATTTCAAACCCTCGTGCGACATGTGCCCATCCATAATGCCTAAACATCATCCACAATGTTCTATTCAAGGGGAAATATCGTTTCAGCGGCATACTATCAGGAATTTCATTATACTCATGGAGTTTATCCATTTGGTGCCCTCCTATATTCAATTTGATTTGCATATTTTATTTATGTATAATATTTTAAAAATTGTTGAATAGAAAATTGACTTCCACGGAGTATTTAGGAGGATAGAGATTAAATTAAAGATTCTCGAGGTATTGTCGAATTTCCATCTGTTTCTGGAATATTTCAACAGAAATAAGGATTTCCACCAAATCATTCCAAGTTGGATTCTTAATATGGGTTTTCTGATAGTTTCTTAATTTTCTAAGTAATTTATTTAGATCAACCTCTTTTGAAAGCTTCAAAATAAGGAACTTGGTGCTTAATATCGCTTCTCCTTGTTCAGTCATGTATATTAAGCCTCCTTTGAGAAGATTCTAACGAGAAATACCAAAATGACTGAGTCAGAAATTATGTTTTATTTTTGTCTTTTAAGGACGCAATTTTTTTACAAAAAAGTTCAAGATAGAGATTTATGGATCAAGCATTAACCGGACAAGAATATTATAAGAAAGTATTAGGTGGATGGCTTGGGCGCTGTATTGGAAGCCAACTAGGGGCACCCTTGGAATTGCGACCTTACTTTTATATTCAAAGGAAATATCGAGCATTAAATAATTATATAAAGAAAATTACCGGCAGAGAAGTGAATGATGATGAAATGTATGAAATTGTGGCTCTATTAACTTTAGAGCAGTATGGAATTGAATTTAAAACAGATCAATTAGCCCAAATGTGGCAAGATCGATTATATAAATTGAATTTTACGGCCGAAAAGGCAGCATTGAATAATCTTAGGAAGCGAAACCTTCGTCCTCCTGAAACTGCGATTCAAAATAATCCTTATTATGATTTTATTGGGGCCCAAATGCGTGGAGAAATCTGGGGACTCGTTAGCCCAGGATGCCCAGAAATAGCTGCTGAATATGCAAAAAAAGATGCAATAATTAGTCATTCAGGTGAGGGCGTTTGTGGTGAAATATACATCGCCTGTTTAATTGCCTTATCTTTCTTCATGCAAGATTCCAAAAAGCTAATTCAAGAAGTGCTTCGTCGTTTTATTCCTCCAGCCAGCCTTTACTATTCTATTATTGAAAATTGTTTAAAATGGCATGAACAATATCCCAATTGGAAACAGGCGCGAGCCCAATTAATGCAAAGCTGGAAGAATATACGAAATGTATTACGAAAACGAGCAGCGTCCTTCAAAAGAAAATTAATCCTTTGGATGCCTAAAATTCATGAGATTCATGTGCTTCCTAATGCTGGAATAGTGACGATCGGATTGCTATATGGCGAAGGAAATTTCGAGAGGAGCATTTGTATCTCAGCCCTTTGCGGCTATGATACCGATTGTAATGCTGGCAATGTGGGCGCTATCTTAGGAGTACAGATGGGTGTTGATCAAATTCCACTTAAATGGAAAGATCCACTTCGTGACACATTTAATACCTATGTACGGGGATTTTCTGAGCAACGCATCTCAAAAATTGCGGAACGAATTTATCGTATTGGAATGGAAGTCCTAAAACATAAATGCTATAATATCCAATTTGATGGGGACTAGAATTATTTTTAAAGGATATATAAGATATTGATTTTCTTAGGAAACACTGATCTTCTTTTTGTACTTCCCTAATTTTATTCCTTTTTGTTGTAATTTTTTCAAGACCGCCTTTTTTTTCAAGATCGCGATTTTTTTAAAAAATTGCAGATAATTTTAAAAACAGCAGATATAAGCGATTCTTGAAGTTATTTTCTATTTTAATCTCAACAATAATATCAAGAGTGTGATAAAAGTGCCCTTAGATGAAATAGTGATAACAAAAGCGATTCTTGAATCTTATGTGAAAGAATTAATAGATTATATTGACTTAGATGTCGCCATCGTGGGCGGCGGACCAGCTGGAATGGTGGCCGCAAGATTTTTGGCAGATAGAGGCGTTAAGGTGGCGATATTTGAGCGGAAACTGAGCATTGGTGGTGGTATATGGGGAGGTGGCATGATGCTTAATAAGATCGTTGTACAAGAGGGAGGAAAACTAATTCTTGATGACTTTAATATCAAAAATACAGAATATCAAGAAGGATATTATATTGCGGATGCGGTCGAAACCGCATGCAAATTGGCTGCAGGAGTAGTGGATAGTGGGGGAAAAATCTTTAACCTGATATCGGTCGAAGATGTGATGTTTCGGGAGAATAGGATAACTGGAATTGTTATAAACTGGACGGCTGTAGAGATGGCGAAATTGCACGTTGATCCTATGACAATTCGATCAAAGTTTGTGATTGATTCGACGGGCCATGAGAGTAGCATTTGTCATATTGCCGAACAAAAATTAAAGATCCAATTGGCTACAGAAACGGGAGGGATTATGGGTGAAAAGTCCATGTGGGCAGAGGTTGGCGAACGGATTTTAATTGATACAACCAAAGAGGTGTATCCGGGATTAATTGTCGCAGGGATGGCGGCAAATGCGGTGTCAGGGGGTCCTCGGATGGGACCGATTTTCGGCGGTATGTTGGTTAGTGGTAAAAAAGCGGCAGAGATTGTGCTAGAAGCCCTCGGAAAGTAAGACCAATTTATTCTTTATTTGCCCAGGCATTCGCAATTTTTATCAATTTATTTGCAACATCGATGGCTGTTTTTCCGAACAATTTGAATAAGGGTTCTTTACCGGGAGCCGCTGTTTCATAGGTTAAATCGGGAACGCGATTGCTAGCTAGTTCTATTGCCTTTCCAATCTTCCATGGCATGGAGGCTCCATCTACATCTTTACTATCAGAGGGTTCTTCTGCGCGATCTACACAAACCAACGTGAGGTTTTCTTGTGCTGCATAGGATTCAAGCCAATCATAGAGTTCTTGAGTGTATTTGAAATTGATAACAGCCCGAATGGAAGGATCGCTTTTCTGGACTTCAAGAAGGGCACGTGCAAGGTGGTCCGAAGCCCCAAACTCAGGATACTTACTTATAATTAGTTGTCCTTTGTAGACAGTAATTCTTCCTGGGATTGCTGCAATATCATCGACTGATTTCGCATTTGGGAGCGAGAAAGCAATATTCATTCGAACTTCTGGCATAAAATCGCCGAGAACTTTGCACTCTAACAGTAACTCTGTGGCTCGGACGAGATTTCCTAATATTTGGTCTCTTATCTCCTCAGGAATTGAAATCACCTTTCTCTGAAGATTGCTAGCCCTTAGGGAATTTTTAATTTATCGCTAGATAGGAAAAATTTCAGGTAGCAATACTTCTTAAAGAGAAGAACATGAAGCAAAAACAAAGAAAGAAAAAAAAGAAAAAAATTTATTTTCCCACAATTTAAGCAACATACTCCATTGGCTTACCGTGATGTGTGGGAATGTCCTGTTTGCCACAGCTTGGACCCATCCAACAGACAAGCATTTGCTTCTTTCCCACTTTTTCAGGGTGCATTGCTTGTCCACAGTGCATAGGCACCTCTTGAGTGGCACCACAAGTTGCACATTTTAGTATTGGTTTCTTTCCACTCATAGCTTTCGGTTTTTGGGACTTTTTTTCATCCATTTTTTCAACCTCCTCTGGGAGTAGTTCTTGTGAGAGCGATTCCTCCGGAAGTGGTTTTGGACGGATTTCGCCTTCTTCAGTTATATATCTTAACGGAGCTCGCTCAAAATCGGCTTTACAAGCTGGATTGCAGAAAAAGTAGGTCTTGCCTTTGTATTCAGAATCTAAGCTTTTCGCGGGAATGACTTCCATATGGCAGACTGGGTCGATTTCAATCTGCCCCATTAGCCGTGCATCTTCTTCGATCTGCTCTTTCATTTTCGGGTTATAGCGTTTTAAAAGGAGTGCATTGCTCACAACTGAAACACTGCTCATTGCCATGAAGGCAGCCGCCAATCCAGGCGGAATAAAGAACCCTGTAAGTAGGAAAAGGATCCCTGCTGCGAGTGGGATCCCAGAAATATTGTATATAAAAGCCCAAAATAAGTTCGTTTTCATTTTAAATACCGTTTTTTTACTGAGATTGATAGCCGCAACCACATCTCGCAAATCATTTCGCATAAGTACAATCCCACCAGTTTCAATAGCCACATCGGTCCCTGAGCCAATTGCGATACCAACATCAGCTTGAGCTAAAGCCGGCGCATCATTGATTCCATCACCTACCATTGCCACAATTTTATGCCCTTCGATTTGAAGCTTTTTAATTTCATTAGCCTTATCCTGAGGAAGAATCTCAGAGAGTACCTTGGTAATACCTAGTTGAGAAGCAATGGCATTGGCAGTTTTCGCATTATCGCCCGTAAGCATCACAACTTCAAGGCCTCTCTTTTGTAGGGTCTTTATTGCTGATGAAGAATTAGGTTTAATTGCATCAGCAACGCCTAAGACGGATTCAATCTCTTTATTTTTGGCAAGGTAGATTATGGTCTTTCCTGCTTGTTGTAATTCGGTCGCTTGTGCTTGATATTTGTCGAATGTAATTTCCTCATCTTCCATTAACTTTTGATTACCAACGTGAATTAAATCATCATCGATTTTGGCTAAAATACCCTTTCCAGGAATTTCCTCAAAATCTTTGGGGCTCGTTAAAATAATTCCTTTTTTGTTGGCACTTGAGATAATAGCATCAGCAAGGGGATGATCTGACCCTTTTTCAGCACTGGCTGCGAGCTGGAGCACTTCATCTGAATCCAAAGTTTCACTGATAATATCTATCACTTCAGGCTTCCCTTTGGTGAGAGTGCCTGTCTTATCAAAAACAATTGTATTAAGCTTAGATGCAGTTTCGAGAGCTTCCCCGCCCTTTATTAAAAGACCAGACTCTGCGCCCTTTCCCGTTCCCACCATGATGGCCGTAGGAATAGCAAGCCCCATAGCGCAAGGACATGCTATTACAATCACGGAAGTCATCGCCAGTAGGGCGGTTTCTGGCGGTTTAGCACCGACAGTCAGCCAAAATATTAGAGTTACTAAAGCAATGAGGAGAACAATGGGGACAAAAACTCCTGCAACACGATCCGCTAATCGTTGGATAGGAGCTTTTTGGCTCTGGGCATCCTGCACGAGTTTAATTATTTGTGAAAGGACCGTATCTTTCCCAATTTTTCTTGTTTCAAATTGAATGAGTCCTGTTTTATTGATAGTTGCACCGATAACCGAATCACCCACACCCTTTTTAACAAGTTGACTTTCGCCGGTTATCATTGATTCGTCTATGCCCGTTTTGCCTTCAATGATGACGCCATCGACAGGTATTTTCTCACCAGGTTTAGTTATTACGATATCGCCAATCTGGACTTCATCTATCGGGATTTGAACTTCGATCCCGTCCCGCAGAATAGTCGCTGTTTTCGCCTGAAGCCCCATCAACTTTTTGATTGCTTCGGAGGTGCGCCCTTTCGCAATGGCTTCAAGATATTTGCCTAATAAGATGAATGTGAGAATCATTGCTGCTGCATCGTAAAATATTTCGCCCGGAATCAGATTAAAGGTGGTGAATGCACTGTAAATAAAGGAAATTGAAACGCTCATAGCAATCAAAACATCCATATTTGCAGTTTTATTTCGGAGCGCACGATACGATCCGATAAAAAATTGATACCCTGAATATATAATCACAGCTAATGTTAAGAAGAAGAGTAGTAGGCGAATAGCAAACTCCTGATTCATAAAAACCATATTTAATAGGAAAATGGGAATGGTTAAACATAATGCGAAAATAAATTTGAGTTTTTGGGTTCGAATTTCCGCCTCTCGTGCTTTTTGCTCGGAATCTATTGAACTTATACGTTCTATTGCTTCAAATCCCATTTGCTTAATCTGATTCATAAGTTGTTTGGTTTCAATTTCCTCAGGATTGAACTCGACATCGACAATCTGTGCAATAGGGTTGATATAGACCTTATAAATTCCTTGCCGACCAGCGAGCAAATTTTGAATGATCTGGGCATCTTCGGAAGATTTCAAGGAAGGGACTTGTAATTCAACGCGTGATAAATTTGATTTATAGCCAATATCTTCAATTGCGGCATTAAACTTTTCAAATCCGGTCAATTGGGGATCATATTCAATATAGGCATTTTCTAAACCAAAATTCACGGTTGCTTTTCTCACACCTGGTAGTTTGTTCAGTTGATTTTCTATTTTCAGAGCACATGTAGCACAAGTCATTCCACGAAGCTGAAGACGCATCTTCTTTTCGGATATTTCCTCTTGAGACATCCTTAACCTTCTATTTTTTGAATGCTTTGATGTACAATACTCCCGTTTAATAGGATAGAATCGATGAATCTCATTTAAGTGTTTAGTTTAATAGTAAAGGGAAACATTTGAAAATTTCTGCAATTTTTACCTTGTATCAAATTTTGAGGAGGAAATAAAATAGGTTTTTTAAGTTTTAGATATTGTTAGAAAACTTTGTTCCTGTAAGACCACGATTTCTTTTTTCGAAATAATAATCATCATCAATATATTTAGAACTAAATTTATCTTCGGTCTAATCGGTTAATTTTCAGAAGTCACACCAATATTAGAATGTATAATGAAGATTGCAGCAATAATAATTCACTATATAGGGGAAAACACAACTCATTTTCATTTAAAGTAATAAATATGATTAAAAAAGATAGTTTTCCAATGGAAAATGAGAAAAATTTAAGAATTATGAGATAAGCTTTGTAACAAACAATAATGAAAGCTAATACAAAAAGGATTAAACATGTCAGAACGGGTATTCACCACAGAGCTTCCGGAGAAAGCGGAAGGTATAGAGGTGCTTTTGAAAGGATGGATTCATCAGATTCGAGACCTTGGAAAAATTAAATTCTGGTTATTGCGCGATAGGGAAGGTTTGGCACAAATTGTGTTATCTTCGCCTAAACAGCACCCTTTATGGGAAATAATTAATGAAATCAAGCAGGAATATGTAGTTCAAGTTGTTGGGTTAGTCCGACATAATGAAAAAGCGCCTAATGGGGTTGAGATTGAATTTGAATCTTGCGAATTAATTGCAAAAGCAAGTACTCCACTCCCATTTAGTGTAGTAGAAGAAAAGACGAGCGCAAATTTTGATACCCGCCTAAAATATCGCTATTTAGATTTGCGAGCTCCTTCTGTTCGCGCCATTTTTAAAGTGCGAGCTGCCTGTGTACAAGGGGCACGTGAATGGTTTTTAAAGAATGATTTTACAGAAATCCATACGCCAAAAATAATTTCGGCGGGGGCAGAGGGAGGCGCAACGATGTTTCCTTTATATTATTTTGGGAAGGAGGCTTTTTTAGCACAGAGCCCACAGTTCTACAAGCAAGTTGGAATTCAAGCTTTTGAACGAGTTTTTGAGATAGCGCCCTTCTTTCGTGCCGAGAAGTCCCGGACAAGACGACATCTCTCAGAATCGTGGGGAATCGATGTCGAAGTCGCTTTTGCCGATTCTGAGGACATAATGAAGATTGAGGAAGGAATTATCATTTCAATCTATGAATTCGTGAAGGCACATTGCCAAAGGGAACTGCTACTGCACAATATTACGGATTTGAAAATTCCACAAGCGCCTTTCCCTAAAATTACATTTGAAGAGGCAGTTGAAATTGCGGGATCCAAGGGAATGGAAGTTAGCCTTGATGAAGATCTTTCTGCTGATGCAGAAAAAGCTGTTCGTGAAGAGTTTGATACGCACTTTTTTATTACCGAGTTTCCTTTGTCCTGTGTGACTTTTTACTATGGCCCCCACGAATCAAAGCCTGGCAAAACTCACAAATTGGACCTCCTTGCGCCAGGGGCGGATGGTTTAGAGCTATCATCGGGTGGGAAGCGTCTTACCGATCCCCTAATGCTCATCGAACGCGCAAAAGAAAAGGGGATTGCGCCCAAGAGCTTAGGATGGTATCTTGAAATGTTCAAGGTCGGTGGCATTCCGCCTCATGCGGGTTTCGGTATGGGGTTGGATCGGATTGTGATGACCCTCCTTAACCTCTCTATCGTCCAGGAAGCCGTCATGTTTCCACGGACGGTGGACATCCTCGAACCATAATAATGGATGCATTTAGAATGAATGGGTTTGCTGATGCCTGGGTAAGTTGGTTAAGTAGCATTTTTTCGTATAATATAATAATTTTTGGGGTATTAGCAACGGTCTTTTTCTTTTTGGCCATATTCAGCGAGAAGAATGCCAGAAAATTTGGAATTATTGGAGGGGGTTGTGCAATTTGGATGATGGTTAGTATCGTGTTAATGGCCTCAGGAAATGTGCTATGGAGATTTCCAGGTCAGGAACTCCAGATTTTTCAACTCGGTATTAGCATTGTTTTTTTAATTTCTGCAATATTTCTAGTTAAATTTGCTTTTGAGGCTAAAAATAAAATAGAACATAAAGAGGCATTTTACTCAACTCTTTTATTGGCGATTATCTCTTTCATTATTGGAATTTATCTACTAATCCCCACTATTGCAGTCTTATTAGGTCCCCAAGATCTTACTAATCTTACGGCTCTCACTGCCATGTTTCATTTAACCTATCCCTATCCTATCGCTCATACTACTTTCATTATGGTGGCTTTAATTCTTTTTGTGATAGGCGCATATGTTCTTAAGGAAATGAAAATTAAAAAATACGAATCGGATAGTATGCAAGAACTCGACAAATATCAAAAGACCTTGAGCAGGATAGACCTTGAAATTTCTCGGAAAATATACCATGTTCTTATTGTTGTTGTGCTTGTTGGCTATCTTTTTGTGGGTAATATTGTTCTTGATGCCATCTTCAGTTTCTCTTTCAATTTACCTTTACCATACCCTTTACATGATAATTCCCAGATAATGGACATTATAAAGTCTTTTATTTTACCATCACCAGCTGGTCAAGGGCGAGCTGGTCATCTACTCTTATTAATGGCACTTGTTTGGATTCTGATAATTCTGCTATTTACCGATGCGGTACGAATTAAAAAGTATCGGTATTATCCGATAAAAATGCTTGCAAAAGTTTATCGGGATAAAGAGCGTGCTGTGCTTGCACCTCATGTCTATTTAACCATGGGTTGCCTATTTGTAGTATTCTTGAGTGATGCGATCGATAATTTCTTAGGAGTATCTTCATCGATTTCCGCACAAATTGTTAGTATTACAGTCATGATAAGTGCATTGGCTGATGCTGTAGCCACCATTGTCGGAGTTACTAAAGGGAAGCATCATTTAAAAGGAGGAAAGAGTAAAAAGACATGGGAAGGGTTAATAGCTGGATTTGTGTCAGCAATCCTTTTAGCATTCCTATCTTATATTGCCCTCATGCCACTATATGGTGGAAGTATCTTTCAAGGTGTCATTTTCTCCCTTATTGGGGCATCGTTGTTTACCTTCATAGATTACTTCTCACCTCCTATCCCACTCTCAGACAATATATTGAATCCCATCGTGATTGCCTTTACATTATGGGGAGTATGGTTCCTCTTTCATTTTTAAAAATTCTTTTATAAAAAATCCCATTTTAATACAATAAATAAATTTAGAATGCAGGATTTTTAATGAGTCTAATAGAAGTATGGCCATGGTTAGGACTTATACTTGATTATTCCATCCAGGTTTTCGGGATTCTAGCGACAGTATTTTTTTATTTCGCGGTTTTTAAAGAAAGGCATGCGCTTCTATATGGAATTCTTGGGGGGATATCAGTCATTATGGAAATTTCCTTTTTTATCCTTTTAAATCTAGGAAAATCAATTCTAGGATTTTCCTTTGGAATTATGAGTGGTTTTGGCCAATTTACAGTTAGTATAATCTTTCTAATTATAGGTATAGTTCTCATATTTTTAGCTCTTGACATAAAAAATAATGTGAAGCATAAAGAAGCTTATAATTCTACTTTCTTGTTGACAATTATTTTTTTCATTATAAGCTTCTATTTATTAGTACCTAGTTTAACCCTGTTTTTTAAGAATCAGCCCGGGAACACCTGGCAAGACCTTCTTCCCGCTTATTCTCTAACATATCCCTTTCCATTCGATTTAGTTCTCAGTGATATTATACCTATAACGTTATTTGCACTAGGGATTTACGTCATAAAAGAAACCAAATTTAAATTTTCTAACCCAAATAAGGAGCAAGGATTGGATGAAAATCAAAAGCCCTTTAGTAAACTTGATCTTGAAATTTCAAGAAAAATCTTTCATGTTATTATTATCGTATTACTTATTTGTTATCTTTTTGTAGGTAGAGTAGTGGTGGATACTATTTATCAATACACCTTTTTAGGGATGCCTAAATCTTCTAGCGGCCCATCAGGACAAGAAATTTATGATAATCTAATTAATAACAAAGTTTTGGGGACAGGTATATTGAATTTTCGGGCCGGACATCTGCTTCTTTTAATGGCTATCGCTTGGATTTTAATAATTCTTTTATTTACGGATTTTATTCGAATCAAGAAATTTAGATATTACCCATTCAAAATGCTTGCTAAAGTCTATCGGGACAAGGAACGACTGGTACTCGCGCCACACATCTATCTTACAGCGGGAATCCTTTTCATAGTGATGCTAAGCAGTGCAATCGATCAGTTTTTAAATATAGCTGAAGGCATATCCGTTCATATTGTGATGATGACAATTCTAGTTAGTGCTTTGGCTGATGCTGTTGCAACAATAGTCGGAATTACTAAAGGACAACACTATTTGAAAGGAGGAAGGAGTAAAAAAACATGGGAAGGATTATTAGCGGGATTTTTGTCAGCCATCCTTATTGCTCTACTTTCTTACCTCGTACTTATGCCTCAATATGGCGGCTTTCTTCTCCAAGGTATCTTTTTCGCTCTTATTGCGGGTTTTATTTTTTCCCTTATAGATTACTTCTCGCCTCCTATTCCAATCTCCGATAATATCTTGAACCCCATCGCCATTGCGCTCACCTTATGGGGCGTTTGGTTCCTCTTTTTCTTCTGATAATTTTACCATTCATTTCATTGGTATATTCTAGATACTTTATTACTCAAAAGGTTAAATAATTTAAATAAACAAATTAAATTTCAACTAGCACGAATGAGATTATAATGAAATTAGAATAGAACTAAATATAAAAGGTAGGAATTATGGCAGAAGAGAAATCAAGATTTGAAAAAGTTCAACAGAAATTGGATTATTTAATAAATAAATGGTGGTTCTATGTTATTTTAATAGTATTAAGTTTTATTATACCCACCTATGCCTCAAAGGGCTACAATTACAATGAAACAGGGAAATTCATGTATGATATATTATCTACCGTTTTAAGCCCATATAGATTTTTGCAACCAGTATTCCATATTGCTACTGTCATAATCATTATCTTGGTTATAGTTTTAAAGAATAAAATGACCCGAATTTTTAATTTTTATGTGGCACTCAATTATTTTTTGGCGGTATTTTTGCAGAATATCACCCTCAACCCTACCTATGGGTTTGTAATTCTCGGATCAAATATGTTCATGATCTTGCTTCCTGCGTTCTTCTGGTTGATTGAAGGCGTAATTAAAAGAAATAATTTTGCGGAGATAACCAAATTCATCCCTCGATATTGGGTTGTACCTTTAGCAATCTTGGCATTTTGGTTTCCGATTGGCAGTTCCTTATTGCCTTCTTTTGATCCCATCTTATTATTGTATTCGGATTTTGGTTTAGCCGTCTGCTTGATAACACCCGTGTTTTTGGCACTCATGTCATTATATCATCCAAACTATAATGTTGCGACCGTGCGGATGACGAGTTTTACCGGAATTTTTTTTGCCATCTATAATATGATAAATCCCTTCACCAACATTGGGCTTTATTGGTGGCTTTTAGTATTGCATATTCCTTTGCTCAGTATCTCGCTTTATTGCTTTATATTGACATTGAAAAGGAAAGAAGTAGAAAACAAATAAAATGATAAAAGAATTCATTCGTAGTGTATTTCTGGGGCTTCCGAAATTCTAAATGGTTTTTAGAATTTCATTAGAGAGCTCGGAGACAAATTGCTCGAGATTGTCGGGGTCAAAGCGGACGCGTCTCAAGGGTAGTAATAAGGGAGGAATGTGATCTGAATTTTCATAGACAGGAATTATGGAGAGCTTTTCATTTTGCATCAGTTGAAAGGCGGCTTCCCATTCAGCCTTGACGCTCTTCGATTTTTGGGCATTTTCCGTGCAGAAAATGACAAAGACATTACATTTTCCCAAATATTTGTTCATATAGTCCACAATGTTCAATCCGCAATCCTGTTCCCAATAAAGAGCTTTATCGATTCCGTAATCACTCTCCAAGAGCTGGGCAATTTTCGGAATTTGTAAGTAAACTATCGCTGTCCATGGTAGAATAACTAATAAATACGATATTTTTTCCCGTTAAATCTTCTTCAGGCTCTTCAATACATTTCAAGCTTGCGGAAATCTCGGGAGAAACAAGCCCTTGATCTGAAGTTTTAATGCTTGAACCCTCAATGGATTGGATTAATTGTTTCATTTGATTTAATACTAGTTCTGGGCTGGAAAATTGGTTTAGAATTTGCTCTTGCATTTGTTTGAGGTTTTGGGTGATATAATCTCTCTTTTTATCCAATTTCCTTTGCCTTTTGAGGGTATTTATGACCGTTGTGAGTAATAGAGTCTCATTATCATCGCAGGTGGTTATTTCATAATTAATTTACTATTTAGATAATGCATTGCTCAAAAGCTTTGTGAAGAATTATCCAGATTGATAAAAATTGTTAAGGTCTCGGCTTAAAAAGGCAAGAACCGGCAAGAACAGGTGAATAGGAAATTCTATTAAGATTGTAATAGGTAGGCCTCGAAATCAATTATTATTCCATTAAATAGAAAAAATGGGAAAAATAAAAAAATTTCCATTTACTTTATATTTTGGGACTATTATGAAATCATTGAAAATTTAAAAAATCAAGAAAAAGTGAATTAAAAATGAATATTGAAATAAAAAAGGTTGATTCTCAAGGAAGGATAGTATTACCTCACAAATGGAGGGAAAATGAACTCAAAGATAACGATGAGGTAGTTATAATCGAAGAGAATGAAATTCTAAAAATAATTCCGAAGAAAAAAATTGATTTGACTCAGTTCTTCGATACTTTAGAATTCGATGATGACCTTGTGGAGAAACTTGAAAATTGGTCTGATTTTGAAAATGCATATCTAAAAAGCAAACAAGGAAAATAAAAAATGAAATATCTTGATGCTAATTTATTCGTATATGCCTATTTTAAACCAAAAAAAGAAAAAATTTTATCAGATAAAATAAAATGGTGTAAGCAAGAGGCAAAAAGGATAATTAGTGAGATCAACAAAGAGGAAGATACCTATTGCATTTCTCTTATTCAATTATCTGAAATTGTAAACCTTTTAAAAGGTGTAATGTCTTGGAAAGACTTACATGATTTATTAATGGGGCTAATGTCAAATAAATCAGTAGACGTAGTGGAAATGTCAAAGTTAACGTATATCAATGCAATTGAGAAGATATTGGATTTTAATTTAGATTCAAATGATATTTCAGCTTATCTATTAATGAAAGAAAAAAATATTACGGAGATTTATACATTTGATCGTGATTATGAAGCATTTTCAGATATTATTTGTTTGCCCCTTATCCCTGAAGAATTTAAATAAAAGGATCGAAGAACACATTTGCAGTGGATTTCTGGGGCTTCCGTAACTCTAAAAAGTCTCACTTTTGAAAAAGTCTCACTAACTCTTGAAAAAGTCTCACTTTTGGCTATCTAGACCTTCTCTCTCTTAGGTTTTAAAATGGCTATTCGCCCTTCCAGAGGATTAATAAATGAGTTCATTGCAGATTATTTAAACTAAATCTCTTCCTCTTCTTCGGGAGTCTCATATTCGCCGGGCTTTGCATGGATGACATCATCAATATTCAGAATTTGACGCGCCAGCTCATCCGCAGCCTTAATTGCATGTAGTTTCACACGATATGCATCGTAAATTCCTAACGCTCGCATGTCACTGATTTGCTTGCTAAAGATATCAATTCCATACAGATGGCCATTTGGCGCACTTGCATGAGCTTCACGGAGATTAGCTAAAAAGTCCAGAGGATCAAGTCCAGCATTTTCAAGCAAGGTGCGTGGAATTACTTCAAACGCTTCAGCATAGGCTTTTATGGCTAACTGTTCCTTGCCCTCAAAATGATTCGCCCATTCGCTGACTCTTTTGGCGATTTCCAATTCGATAGCTCCGCCGCCAGCAAGAATGGTTTGATCCTCAAGGACATCTCGCAAGACATAAATTGCATCATTCATATGACGTTCGGCCTCATAAATAATGTGTTCAGTCCCACCCCGGAGAAAAATACAGACCGCCTTTGGATTTTTACAGCCCCGAATGAAGATAATCCTATCTTTCCCGACTTTCTTTTCTTCCACGATTTCGGCATACCCGAGATACTCTGGCTTAATATCCTCGAAATCGGTAATTAATTGAGCCCCAATGGCTTCGGCAATCTTTTCTAGATCCCAGCCCCGCACAAACTGGGCAACTAAAATGTTGTTTAGACTTAGATAGAGCTGGGCTTCTTCACTAAAATCACGCCGGCTCAGGATTACATTAACCCCTAATTGTAAAAATTTATCGATGATGTCACGAATTATATGTCGTTCCTGAATTTTAAATTGATTCATTATCTCAGGATTTTGAATAGAGATTTTTGATTTCTGTTTTGGTTTCTTTGCTTCAATACTTGGACCTATAATCGCAATCCTTGCGTTGATTACTCTCTTGGGCATATCCTCTCGGCAAACCTCTTTATCAATTGCCATGCCATCAATCAGTAGGCTTTCCTGAATACTTTCACCCTGTTTTGCCAATATCGCTATTCGTTTGACATTCACTTTGATACGCCCTTCTTCTAGTTCGCTGACCTGCCTTACTGCCTTCAATGCAATCTCCGTGAAAAGGTCTACCTCCCCTATAGTCTTGCCAAGCAAAGCGGTCCCGGCAATATGTCTTAAAGTGGCATCATCTAGGGGATCAATGACTATGGCATTTTCTGCTAGTACCTTAAGCGCATATTCTGCCGCCTTTTGATACCCATTAATAATTATAGAGGGGGATATGCCTTTATCCATTAATTCGAGGGCTTTTCGCAAGAATTCCCCTACATAAATAACCACCGTTTTCGTGCCATCGCCCGCTTCATCATCCTGCGCCCGCACTAGCATATCCAAGAGTTTTGCCATAGGATGCCGCTTATCAAAATTCTTGACCACCGTCGCCCCATCATTCGTGATAATAATCTCATCCACAGGGTCGATAATCATTTTGTCCATCCCATGTGGTCCG
>Ga0315310_10000154_pt1 | contig 46315 bp, 46 predicted proteins | sample TDP5_MG_FD_203630 | JGI IMG/M metagenome (GOLD analysis project Ga0315310, IMG submission 203630) | Freshwater sediment microbial communities from Lake Towuti, South Sulawesi, Indonesia - TDP5 | ecosystem: Environmental > Aquatic > Freshwater > Lake > Sediment | place: Indonesia: South Sulawesi...
TGGCTCAAGGGCTTCTCTTATGACTTTTGAGAGCTCCTGCTCCCTACGCGATGGGGCCGGTGATTTTCGTTCAGGCGTGGAGAACGGCGCCATGTGATATCGACATCTCAAGACGGCCCTATGAGGCAGCGCGATGTGCTTTGGATGTGCTTCTCTGGGGCCGTAGACAGCGATCAGAATCCTGTTCTTGCCTTGCTCAATGTACGCTGAGCCATCAGCCTTGTCGAGAACTCCAACTTTCATCTTGATCGGGCGGAACTCGTCTAGTCTTCTTCCATCAATTCTCAAACCATTCTTATTTATCAGTTCGATAGGTTCCTCTTGTCGATTCAATCTGTTCACCTCTCATCTTAGTTCGAAGCATTGCCTGTATGCGATCAGTCAGTCCTCGGGTGTGGGCCTCGCGTTCGATCATTCTTATCGCTTGGATGGCTGCATTCTCCGAATCTCGAGACCTGCCGGAGACTAGGATGATTCCGTTTTGACCCACAATTATGTTCGCCCCGGTTCCCTTCTTAAGGAGGCTTATCATGGAGCCCTTCCTTCCTATGAGCCTCGGTACCTTGGTAGGAGACAGCTCAATTATCCTCCCGCTCGCGATCTTCCCCAAGCCGGGTCCCTTGGCGGTGATCAGCGGGTCCCGGGTCCTATCAAACGCCAAGACCTCCGATACGACAAGGTCACCCACATTGAACGTTCTAGTCAGATCCATCCTTGATCGGGGCGCTCGATGTCCGAACGTTTCTGAAGCAGGCAGAAGGGCGGGGTACGGCGCATGTATGTCAACGATCCATCCAGACATGCTGATGTCAACGATTCGTCCGACCACAACATCGCCTACATGGGGAATATAGGGTCCTTTGAGCGGAATCACACCAAGCCTATCGCCAACTATCTCGACTACGCCGACCTTCGAGGAATAGATCCTTTCACCCTCTCGATGAGTGTTCTCTCCAGATAGATATTTTCCTTCAGCTAGGATCTCACCTGGGGCCACCAGCTGCTTTTTCTCAACATACAAGGTCAAGCTTTGAATTCACCGATTCTCACTAAAGTGGAGAACGAACAAGCTGCTCTCTACTTTAAGATTGCGGTTCAGTGCCAATCTCGCGTGAGACAGCAATCCAGAAAAACTGTCGGTATTTCATGCCCGTCGAACTAGCATAAGCCAACTTTGTAGAGATATATTGTGTGTCCACGTGGTTCTTCGGAGACCTCTGACGGCTTCCAACCCGTGATTGAGAAGTCATGAGAAACAACTCTCGAGTTCGGCCTCAGTTCTCTGCCGAGCTTGGGTTTGAGCTTCTCGTTTGCGCTTGATGTCAAGTACAGAGTTACAACATCCGCTTTGGACAGATCTACTTCAAAGAGGTCTCCCTGAATGATCTGGGCTTTTCCTTCGAGGTCAAGTTTCTTAAGCTGCTCTCTGGCTGCCGCCGCTAGATCCTCCCTAATCTCAACCCCGAACGCTTTGGCCATGTAATCCTTGGCCGCCATTATGACTATTCTCCCATCACCACATCCGAGGTCATAGAGGATCTCGCCTCTTCTGAGCCGAGCTATGTCCAACATCTTTCGAACAACCTCCTCAGGGGAAGAGACGTATGGTGCCACGCTCATTGATGTTTCACACAGCTACGCATTTGTCTGTGCGTATCGATTGGCAAATATACCGGTTAGGCATAAGAGTTTCGGAGAACTAGACGTGATGGAGCTGAGTAGAAAGGAATTTGAGAAGCAGCTTGGCTGCGAGTTGGCAAGAACTATTTGCACCTACATGATGAGACATAGGGCAGCGCTCAGCATGGACTTCGTTTCTGCCTCGTGCCGATACGTCGCTACCTTATGCAGAAACAGTCAGGATTGTACAATGCCCTCAACAACTTGCGCGAAGGCTGTTGAAGCTCTCGCTCAGAAGAATGAGAAAGAGTACCTAGAGCTATGCGCCAAAGCCTACAGCGGATGTAGCCTGAGCAGGAAGGCGAGAGAGGAGTGGAAGAGAGCCGCTGAGAAGGCTGGGTTAATCCGAAAAGAGAAGCCCTCTGAACTCTACCGGTAACTCTGAGTTCTCAACTGAATTATGGCATCGCGCTTGAATCTAGAGTAGGAACCGGGTGCACATATACCTCGAACGAACGCAAGACTGTTCATTGTCACTTCTCTAAGCTGAGTCTCGCGAAGTTTATCTGAAGGTCTGCGAGTAGCCTTCTCATCTCGTTCTTTTCCGCATCTGCCACATGCGGCTCCAACTTGTCAATTAGAAATGCGATACAATCAATTGCGACTTTGGCACGCTCGAAGTCTTTCTCAATCTTGCCCGTTTCGGTTTTCACTCTCAGGCCCATATGCTGCCAAGCCTGTGCACTCAGGATGCTGACGAAGAGGCTTAGTAACGCATACGTGTCAAGAGCCGTGACATCTAAGAGATGCGCCTTCTGTTCTTCACCTTTATCTCCCAACTTGTGCTTCACCTAATCAGTTCTTGGGAACAGTTTTTCTCAGGAGGTTGCTGTCCAACCAAGATATCTGTTCCTCAACAAGCTAAATGTGTCTAGTGTCCTCGCCTCTGCGCTCAACATTGAAAAGTGGTTGGCGATGGGCACTTCTTCTTCTACGTGCAGTCTAATATCAAAGCGAACAGGTCGACAACAAGCCTCGATCATTTCGTCCACACACCCGTGTCCTCGCGGGCTCCCGGTACCGTAGGGTTCGAGGCCAAGGCTTCGTCTTCCCGGAGCCAAATGTTCCCGTGTCGAGTCGTATAGGAGACTGCTAGACGCGAAGTTGGATGTAGAGAGAAACTGCGCCGTATAACCTCTCTCATAAATCTCTATGACCTCTTCTATGACTAGAGGGAGGACTTCAGGGTTGCCTCTGTTCATCCCGATGCACGGATATGCCCTATCCACATATACAGAATACTCTTGGCCTCCATGAACGAAAAGCGCTTCTGGATTGCGAAGCTTGGGATGTGAGAACACCGTGAAGGGCCAGGCCTTGCATGCCACAGGCTTCATGCCGAGATGTTGAAGCGCACACAACCCATACCTGTCTTGGGCAACGCATCGTCCACCTACCTTTCTCAATATCAGGTTGCCCGTATTGTCCATGCAGGCCAGGCCCTCTGCAAAGCGCGATAACAACGCGTATTCGCGTGGGGTTATAACAATCCTGAACCGTCTACAGCATCCGCCACACCTAAGACATATCCAAGACCTTATCTTCTGCCATGGAACATACCTAGAAGAGCTCAAACCTAGAGCTCCCACCTAGAAGCTCCATTCACTTCAAGATCTTGCTTTGAACTGTGCCTTGTGTGAGCTTCCCTAGTCTGTCAATGAACTGGCCGTACAATCCGGCCGGCATCTCAACCACACCGATCCAAGAACCGTCTCGTTGCCACTCCTCTTTCGTTATCGTTCCGAAATTCTTCACCGCTCCATACGCTTTGGCTGCATGTTCAGCGAATATCTTGACAGCGACGCGCATCTGTTCAATCTTCAGGGGTATGATCGGCCTCAACTCCTCAATGATCACCTTAGCCTGCTCCTCCGTGCTTTTGAAAGGATCTATTGATATCCGGATCTGCGAGAGGGCCTGCTCTATTCTTAACGGCGGGTGAGGCGTTCCGGTCCTAGGGTCGATGCAATGTCTCGTCAAGAACGCCACTATCTGCTTTCTCTTGTTCTCAATCAACTGTCTTCTTTGTTCTGTTGTGAGTTGAAGCTCTCCTTTCCTCATTATCTCTTCGGCAATCTTCAAAGTGTCAGTTGTCCCAAAGGCCTTCTGGAGCTTTTCTGTAGATGCCCGGGTTCCCTTGCTCGCATCTGAATATATCTCCTCTATTACCACGAGCTGGGGCACTGTCACCTGCTTTCCCATCTTGAAATCGAGGGCCTCTTCTGGCTTGACTAGGATCTCGAACTTGTCCCCACCCACTGCCAGCCTTGCCGTTGTATACTTCTCGCCCATCCAGAACCCCGTCTCCTAGTCGTTCGTCTGTAGCAAACGCGGAGGCTTAACTCTTTTGCGACTCAGCTAGATTGGAGCCCAGGATTGGGGGCTGCTTAGTGACGAATGATCTGATATGTAGATCTACTTGGGGCTAGACTTCTTCCCCACATTGACCTTCTTCAGATACTTGTCTATTTCCTCAGTGGTAAGCCTTTGGAACTTCTGGGTTGCCGCTGGTATGATTGCCATTCTTATCTTTTGCGCGTCAACCTTCTCCTCAGATATCTCCACCATGCACCTCAAAGCGAGAAAGATTGCATCGTCAAGTGAGAGGTCCTCGCGATATTCCGCTTCCAGGATCTTGTTTGCAGACTCCCCCCCAGCACCTATCGCCCAAGCCTTGAAAGCCCAGAAGGTGCCACTTGGGTCGGTCCAGAAAAGCCTACAGCCTTTCTTGTCTACTCCAGCAAAGAGCTCAGAGATTCCAAAAGGACGCACGCCAGCATGTTGAGTATACAGCTGCTTGATCTCTCCAATCTTTCGCGTGAGGATCTCAATATCCACCGGTTCATCATACATGAGCCGATTGCTTTGAGCGTAGATCCTTGCTTGGTCGACCAAGATGTGAGCATCACAGCTCAGACCGGCAACCGCCACGCCAACGTGGTCGTCGACTTGGAATATCTTGAGCATGAATGAAAGATCCTGAAGTTTCGACATCGCCCTTTCCTCCGCAGCTATGATGACGCCTTCTTTAGATGTTATCCCCAACACTGTGGCGCCCTTCTTGACAGTCTCAGCGGCGTATTCAACTTGGAACAGCCGCCCGTCAGGCGAAAAAACCGTAATAGCACGGTCATATGCACCCGGAACAGCAAACATAGACAAGTCCTGATCACATACCTCAACGTGAAAGTAGCTTCTTGTGGGAAACCCCAGCCCTAAAACCTTTTCCTTACGGTAGATCGGGATCGATTAATGGGTCTCCTTGGGTCTTAAGGGTCAGACCGTCGCAGAGGCTATCATACCTTTTGGCGAAGGTCAATCTGGGACTGGCGTCTTCATTCCCGTTTGTTTCTGGTGATTCGCCATTAATATCTATTGCCTAAGCATACCTCGCAGCAAGCCAACGAATTGCGTATCAGTTCTGGCTGAACCGCGGCGCGTGGGCTGAAGGTCCCGAAGAAGCGGCCGGCCTACGGAGATGAAGGCTATGCAGAAACTATTGATGCAAGGTCATCCTTGAGTCGCGCAATTTTTTGAATTGCTGGTGACATTAGAGCACGGTCTATTGGCGCTATCTTCGCCTTATCGGCGTCAACCAGTGTTTTGTCGAATGGAATCGAATACGAGAGATGTATTCCGTGCGAACCTAGTGTTGACATGAGGAAGCTCTCGTCTTCCATTGAGGCGACCTTGTTTGCCACAAAGAGAATCCTGTTTAGCCCTAGATCCTTGGAGAGTTCCATGATTCTTAGCGAAACGTCAACGGAGCGGGCGCCGGCCTCGACGACATTGAGGAGCACGTCAACTCCTTTCACAGTTCCTCTTCCGAGATGCTCTAGGCCTGCCTCCATATCCATCACAACTGTGTCATTGCTCCGCAAAATCGCATGTCTCATAAGAGCGCGGAGAAGTGAGCTTGCTGGGCACATACATCCAGATCCCCCAGCCTTAACCGTTCCCATAACTAGTAACCAAACTCCATCTGGGCCTCTGACGCCAAACCTTTCCGCTAGGTCGTCTACTCTGGGTGTGAGGCTGAAGACTGCGCCTGAAGCTTCACCCGGTCCGACTCCTGTTCGCTCTCTAACCAAATCGGCGTTCTCTGAGATCGGAACTATTTTCGCCGCGACTTCTGGGGAAACTCCTATGGCGTAAGCAAGGTTTCTAGCTGGATCTGCGTCTATGGCAAGAACTCTAGAGCCATCGCGTGCCAGAAGCCTGCTTAGGGTTCCTGCGATTGTGGTTTTTCCAACTCCGCCCTTGCCTGCCACAGCTATCTTCATCGAACAGCCTTCTCCTGCCTCAGGTTCTCGAAATTTCTCCAAAGTTTGCGGATTCTCTCGTCGCCCTGAGATTTGACTTTCAGCCAGTTATCCTCCAAACTCTTGTCATATTTGCCGGACTCTTCGCATCTAGTAGCTGCGTCAAGAAACCGCAACATGTCTCCGATGAGAGGGTCTCTCTTCAATCTCATTGCTTCTTTTGTGACATCGATCTCTGCGATAACGGCTTCCTCAACACTGGTTGCAGAGCCTAGCACGTCCTTGAGGATCAGTACCCCATTCGATAGATTGGCGTAGACGATGTCATTCGCCACGAGTCGCCCTTGATCAAAGACTTTGAACTCACACATTTCAGGCCCTCGAACTAAACCAAATGGTTTGTGCGCACTCCTGCAAACGCATGCTATTTAGAATATCGTTCAAAGTTATGGGGAAACTCTTCACTCACAAACCGTCCAAGGTCTAGATCGCTATCGACAAGTGTCAGGCTACGTCAGCCGAGAGACAATCATGGTAGTTGTCGTCTCGACCTCTGAAATCTCTCTCAAAGAGTCGTAAACAAACTTGTCGAGGGCTCGGAAATCCTTCGTCTCAACTTTCACGACCAGATCGTATTCTCCGTATACTGGAACGACTTCCTTTACATCTGAAAGAGCTCTTATCTTTCCGTAGGCCTCGGCTGTCCTATCACTCTTGACTCTCACAAGGCAATACGCCGTTACCATTTGACCTGAACCTCCTACCGTTGAAGCAGTGGCCTGAATGATATGGCGACATGAAAGGCCGCGGCTCTAAGCAAATCTCTTTCAGTCACCACCCCGACGAGTTTCTCATCTTCGAGAACCACGAGCCTTCTCACGTTGTCCCTTTTCATGATTCTAGCCGCTTTGATTATTGACTCGTCTGGCCGAACCGTTATCAGCGGGTGACTCATTATCTCTCTCATCGTGGTTGTAGCTGAGTCCAGTCCTGGAGCCACTACTTTTTCGAGTATGTCTCTCTCGGTGACTATGCCAACCGGTGTGTCTCTTTCGGTCACGATTATGCATCCAATTCGTTTTCTTGCCATTATTTCAGCTGCCTCTTTGACAGATGCTTCGCTGTTAACAGTGATGACTGGGCTCCTCATCACGCCTCCGACGCGTGAAGGAATATCCTTCATTCGAAACATTTCTCTCAAGCTTCATTTTCGTGTCTGAGATGGCTAGGGGATAGCTCCCGGTATCTCTGTTGCTATCAGGGTCGTTGTAGCATCGATCCCTGCTATCGTCCTCACTGTGTCAAATATGAAAGTATCCAAGTCCTCCAACGTTTCGACTTGGAGCTTGGCGATCACATCGTATTCTCCGTAGAGCGTAGCGGCCTCTTTGACTGGCTTCAGTTTCCTCAGCTTTTCGAGCACCTCTCTGTCCTTGTTCGGTTTCACTCTAGCTAGAAGGTATGCAGATATCATCTTGGCCACCTATCGAAATGTTGGCAGTATGTTCTGACCAATCAAGGCTATTGACCTTCTCATGTCTGGCCCTATAGGGGAACCGGCTACGAATTGAGTTACACCGATCCGAAGTAGATTGCGGATCTTCTCAATGCATTGCTCCGGAGTGCCACATATCGAAAATGCTTCTATCATTTCAGGTGTAACTCTTGAGAAAGCGTCCTTCCACTTTTCGTGGCTTATCGCGGCTAGAATCTCAGCTGATGACTCCTTGGAGATTCCATGCCTCTGCAGGATCACTTCAGGGCACCCGGCAACTATGTATGCGACGACTGGAAGAACTGCCTTCGTGGCTTTCTTCGGATCTTCAGCTACCGAGAACGATGTGTATACCGCTACTTTAACCTCTGATGGATCCCGGTTGGCAATTCTAACCCCTTGATGGATGAATTGCTTTGCGTTCTCTACGTCTTTCGGGTGAGAAGCATTGATCAAGACTCCGTCTCCTAACTCGGCTGCTAGGCTTAACATCTTGGGGCCCTGTGCGCCGATGAAGATAGGTATCTTGTTCCTAACCCTGAAGTTGAATCTTGCTCCTGAGATGTTGTAGATCTCGCCCTTGTGCTGAACATCGCCCCCAGAAGAAATCTCCCGAATTATCTTGACGGATTCTCTTATAGTGGCGAGAGGGCTAGATTGTGGAACATTGACCATGTTGAGAGTTGTTCTGTCTCCGACCCCAATGCCACATACCACTCTACCCGGAGCAATCTCGTTCAGTGAGCACACTGCCTGAGCCGTTACTATCGGGTGAACCAAGTATGGGTTTGTAACCCCCGGCCCGAACTTGATCTTGTCAGTGTAGGTTGCCACTACTCCAAGGGAAACGTAGACGTTTCTGTTGTTGAAGTGATCAGTTATCCAGAGGTAGTCGAAACCACATTTCTCAGCCTGAATCGCATAGTAGGTAGTCTTCCAGTACAAGTCTCTTGGAACGAATTCTATACCGAATTCCACCAAGTCGCGTACCACTAACATATTCACATCAATTCAGACATCTTAAAGTTAGCAGAAGAAAAAAGGAGGGAGAGAGGCTAAGCTTTCGCCGACTGCCTGAGTATCACTACGAGTTCAGGCAGACCAAGTTCTTCCACGAAGCCAATCGTCTTCTCGGGCTCCAGTCGCATTGCCGCTTCGAGGAGTCTCTGAAGCCCTACCTCCGTTGCCAACTGATCCCTCTGCCAATAATAGAGGATTGTCTTAGCAAGATCGCTGGGCATGTTATCAGCGTTTGAGGAGTTTAGAATTATGTCGATTATTCCTTCTGAAGCTGTTCTCCATAGGGATGTTGGAATCCTTCTAACCGCTTGTTCCACTGCCATTTACCTCTACCAACACTCTGTATATAGCGCGGTATACGAAAATAAGAGTTCTGGATACAGATTCTATTACCCTTGATCCGAATTGCAATATGAGCCGGCACGAAAATCTGTTACGGACACCGACTTCTGTACCTCGGGCTGTTCTGGGCCGCGCGTTTCGGAATAGAAAACCTTAAGTTCGATCCGAAAGGAATACGGAAATATCACTAATTCAGAGGTTGCGTTACGGGTTTCGAGATCGGGAGGGTCAAGAGATGTCGATTGTTGATACTTTGGATATGAAGATAATCAAGGAGCTCCAAACGGATGGGAGGAAGCCTGTGGTCAAGATTGCAAGAGAGATTGGGGCCAACGAAGCTACTGTGCGAAAGAGGATAGAGAAGCTCGTCAAGAACGGCTACATTCAGCGGTTCACAGTAGTGTTGGACTACCACAAGCTTGGAAGAGTCATCAAATCCTTTGTAGGGCTGAGAGTTCAGCCGGCTAGGCTTATGGAGATTGTCGATCATCTATCCAAGCATCCCGATGTTCAGGTCCTCTACCGAACCAGTGGTGACATCGATATCATGGTCGAAGTGATATTTGAGAAGATGGAAGACCTCAATGCCTTTCTTGAGTCTGAACTGAAGCTCGAAGGAATCTTAGGCACAATCGTCACAATAGTTATCGGCCCCTACAAGCGTTGTCCTTGGACAGGCCTGTAGACTGAGGAGAAGCCCGCCGCTTTCTTCCCGATTCAGCCAGCAGTATTGTAAGCCCGGGGATTCTTGTCTTGTGTTCTTTCAGCTTCACTCTAAACATCGTCTCCAGATAACCCAGCAAATAGGGAACGGGAAGAGCGGAGTGTTCAATCCTTATTTCATCGTCCACTCTTGAAAATTTCCCCCAACCCATTATGTCCATATCCTTCAAGATGAGGTCCCAGTTTTCGCGTTTTGAAAGATCGACTCCTTGAAGAAGTGGATTCAACATCTTTCTCTTCAAGGCCGCCATCCTCGCTGCGGTGTAGATCTCGCGGCTCGTCAAGGCATGAAATAGATCCCTAAGAAAGCCAACATCCAATACCACCACACGACTTCCCCCCATCCGGTATAAGGGGGGCAACCAGTCGTGTACCGCGAACATCTTGTAGAACTCTAACGCGGTGATTACCGCGTCCTCTTTGCTCTTGATTATCCGACGCTTTTCGAGAAAAGTTAGGTACCTGTGCAGGTCGTCAGAAACGGCCACAGTCATCTGTTTTCTTCTTGCAGAGTCTGTCTCCACTCTCCCTCCCTCAAGAATCTAGGTCTAACTTGGCCTCTGATTGATACCAAATGTTTTCTTAATATGACCTCTAACATTCCTCTAGCTAGATCGAATTCCGGACCTATCGATAACCTTTGGAACGATCCACTCAAAGCCAATTGTCATTATATGGATGCCTGAGGCGCTCGTCGTCCTCTTGATCTCCTTGATAAGTTCGCCGAAGATCTCGATGTTCTCTTGATAGACAGCTTCCTTGCCTCCTCGCTCCTTCGCCTGCTTTAACCTATCTTGGATCTCCTGTGGGACAAGTATGCCTGGTACGAACTTCACCATCCACTCCATCATAGCGATCGATTTGAACGGAGCGATTCCAACAAGGACTGGAACCTTCAGATAGGACATTGCCTCCATAAACTTCTTCGCCAACTCTATGTCGTAGACAGCCTGCGTCTGAACAAAGTGAGCGCCGAGCTTGACCTTTCTCTCTATCTTTAGAATCTCTGGCTCCAATGGGTCTGCGTTCGGGTTTGCCGCCATACCAATGCAAAATCTTGGAGGCTGATCGATCTTGTTACCGTTCAGGTCTACACCTTCATCCATCATCTTTCTTAGAAGGTATACAAAGGTGGCTGAATCAAGGTCGTAGACAGGCTTCGCTTGAGGATTATCCCCTACAACTATATGATCCCCCGTCAAGGCCAGAACATTCTTAATGCCCAAGGCTGACGCCGCCAACAGATCAGAAACGAGAGCCAGCCTGTTCCGGTCTCGGACAGTAACCTGATACACTGTTTCCAGCCCAATGTCCCTTTGAATTATGTAGCAAGGAACCAGCGCATTCATATACGCAAAAGCAGTCGGGTTGTCCGTCACGTTGGCTGCGACAACCTGGCCCTTCAGAGCTTTTGCTCCCTCAAGTGTTTCGTGGAGGTTCGTTGTCTTTACTGGTTCAAGCTCACCGGTGAAAGTGAACCGGTTTTCACTCAGACTCCTCATGAGTTCACTGTATGCTTCTTTTGCCATATGCGACACCAGACCATCTACCGTTGCAGTTCGCGCGGATGTCCGAAGTCTCTGAAATCCTTCGGTAGCCTAAACTTCGTGAAGAGGTCAAGGCGCTCCCTCTCCTTCAATCTATTGTAGATTAGAACCCAAGCGCAATCGTTCTTCCATCCGCCTACCTCACACTTCCCCTTCGCTTGTCCGCCACAGGGCCCGTTCAGGAGAGCCTTCGCGCAGCGCGTTAGAGGACAAATGCCACCGGTCTCGAGAAGCAGGCAATCGCCACACGCGCTGCAAAGCTCGTAGAATCTACCTGTCTCGCGATCCTGCGCTCCGATGAATCTCGTATTGACACCGGGGACAACAAGCTTCTTGTCAAACACTTCAGCCAGAGTCTGAGCACCGGCACCGCATCCTAAGGTTATAATGGCTTCATATTCGTCTACAAGCGGACGAAGAGATGTCGCGACGATCTGTCGGTCGCATTGACGAAGGACGGTAGTCGCCTTCGTCTTGATGTTCTTGCCATGCTTAAGCTTTCTCTGCATACCTAGGAGCAGCTCCAGGATCTCGGCCTGTTTTTCTCCGCCCACTTGATAGACTCCCGCGCATCCATCGCATCCGACAATCAATACGCTGTCGAAATTGCTGGTTGCGTTTGCGATTTCCTCTAGGGGCTTCTGCTCAGTTACTATCAAAGCGCTCACCCCATATGTTCAATCAACGGTACGTCTGGCTACATCAAATATATATTTCCACATGTGAATCTTCGGGCGAGGTGTACGCTGCTACATGAATGAAGCTACGCCATCTGTTTTCCTTTGTACATGTGGCGGTACACTCGAGCAGTTTCTAGATTTTCACTCAATAGTTGAGTACTTGTGTGCTTCGAATATCTCTGAGGTTCGCGTTCATCCTCTTCTCTGTCAAAAGGAAGGCTTGTCTCTTATCGAGAAGCATGCGCATGAGGGAGGTTCCCGTGGCATCATCCTCGGAGCTTGTTCAAAAAGAATCTACGACCTTACTTCGGGAGAAGTTGGAAAAGCGACTCTAGAAAAAGTTTCGCCTGTCGAGATTGTCAACATCAGGGAACAATGCGCATGGGTGCATCCGATCAGAGAGGAGGCGACGGCGAAGACAAAGCTATTGCTGCTTGCAGCAACCCGAAAAGTGGGAGGACTGCAACCGATCGGATGTAGAGAGCTGAAAGTTCAGGAACGGGCTCTCGTTGTAGGCGGGGGGGTCGCAGGAATCCAGGCGTCTCTCGATCTAGCCAACCTAGGATTTGAAACCCACTTGGTCGAAAGGTCACCGACCATCGGAGGCAAAATGGCTTTGCTTGTAAAGACCTATCCCACTGATGACTGCGCAATATGCATCCTCGGTCCGAAGATGGCAGATGTCTCAGCCCACCCTAAGATACGCCTTCTAACATGCTCAGAAGTGACTGGAGTGGAGAGATCTCCCGAGAAGTTCAAGGTCACGGTCAGAAGGAACCCACGTTACATCGACAGTGCGAAGTGCACTGCATGCGGAATATGCACTGAGAAGTGTCCTGTCAAAGTGCCTAATGAATGGAATGGGGGACTGGGATATAGAAAGGCAGCCTACCTACCCTATCCTCAGGCAATCCCTAGGAAATACACTATCGATGCCGCGAACTGCCTATTCCTCCAAAAAGGCGTCTGCAAAGTATGTGAGAAGTTTTGCCCGGCCGGAGCCGTAAACCTTGACGAGAAGCCTGAAGAACTTCAACTGGATGTGGGAGCGATAGTCGTAGCCACAGGCTTTGAAGAATTCGATCCTTCTCAACTTCCAGAATTAGGATACGGAAAATTCAAAGATGTAGTTACTCAATTCCAATTGGCGCGAATGCTAGATCCTTCTGGGCCATCAGAAGGAAAGCTGAAGAGGCCGTCAGACTCTACAAAGCCGAAAAAAATCGCCATGATTCAATGCGTGGGATCAAGGGATCCTGAAGCAAATCGCTATTGCTCTAGGTATTGCTGCATGGCTGCGATGAAGAACGCGATACTCATCAAGGTCGAGCAGGATCCGGAGGCAGAGATCACAGTCGTATATAAGGATGTTAGAGCAGCCGGAAAAGGATTTGAGGAGTACTACTCAAAAGCAAAAGAAAGGTTCGGAATAGAGTTTGCGAAAGGGGAAGTAACTGAGGTCTCAGGAGAAGATGCCTCCGGAAGACTGAAGGTGGAATATCTTACACCGTCAGGAGAGAAGCAAAGTCTCTCCTCTGACATAGTCGTCTTGTCATGTGCAATGGTTCCGCCTGGCAGTTTGAAACAACTTGTGGAAGCCATTGGCCTAAAGCTTTCCGAGGACGGGTTTGTCAAGGAGTTGGATGAGAAAGTGTGTACCACTGAAACAAACGTTCCTGGGGTTTATATTTGCGGCGTCAGTCAAGGCCCGAAGGACATCCCAGAGTCGGTTGCTCAGGCGAGCGCTGCTGCCGCCAAAGCAGCTAGAAGAATGCGGATGTTCGTTGTGAAGCCCGTTCTGGCGCCATCAATCTCAATTGAGAAATGTGGAAAGTGTGGCCTATGCGTGGCAGTGTGTCCATATCAAGCAGTCAAGATACGTGAGGACAAGGTGGACATTGATGAAACACTTTGCACTGGTTGTGGCCTCTGCATCACTGCATGTGGAACGAGAGCTCTCGTTCCGAAGTCCTTCGGATCAGACCAACTGTCAGAATACATTCGTGACATCTTGAGAGACACCCCAGATGTCCTGCGGCCAACCGTGTTGACTTTCACGTGCGAGGAGTGCGGCTATACAGTGCTTGACAACGCAGGCTTCCTTCGTCAGCACTATCCAGCCAACATCATACCAATAGTCGTTCCCTGCATAAGCGCAGTCTCAGTTCGTCACATCGCCGAGGCTCTGGACTCCGGGGCGGAGGGCGTCATTGCTCTAGGATGCTCCGATGCCAGATGCCACTACGAAAAGGGAACTGAAGTGGCAAAGGCTAGAGTGAACCTTACGAAACACGTTCTTCAGCAAGCTAAAATTTCAGCTGAAAGAGTAACCGTCTTGACTCTGCCGGGCAACATGTCACACAAGTTCTCTGAAACAGCCCGCGCCGCCGTTCAACGGCTCAAGGAGAGTAGCCATGTCAAGTAGAAAGCCGAGGATCGGAGTCTTCGTTTGCCACTGCGGGCTGAACATAGCGAAGTCAGTAGACGTGAAAGCTCTGCGAGAGTACGCATCGAAGATGGATGGCGTGGCTTGCGCAGTTGACTATGAGTTCATGTGCTCTGAAACGGGCCAAGGCCTTATCAAAGATTCAATAAAGAAACATGAGTTAAATCGAGTCGTCGTTGCCTCCTGCTCGCCGAAACTACACGAGTTGACATTCAGGAGAGTCCTATCAGAAGCAGGGTTGAATCCGTTTCTGCTCGAAATGGCGAATATCAGGGAGCAATGCTCGTGGGCATATCTATTTGAACCAGAGAAGGCAACCGAGAAGGCGAGGCATATAGTTCGCTCCTCGATAGAGAGATCCAAGTTTCTTCAGGAGATCGGGGAAAAAGAGGAGCCGGTCAAACCTTCCGCACTCGTAGTTGGCGCCGGACTCGCCGGAATCCACGCGGCTCTCGGTCTCGCTGATCATGGCTTTCAAGTCTACGTCATAGAGAAAAGCCCATTCGTAGGCGGAAACGCCGCTAGATTGGGAAACGTATTTCCAACTGAAGACTGTGGAATATGTATCGCGCCATACTCTTCAGAAGTGCACAGAAAATGCCTCTACAAGCAACAGTTCGTCAACAATCCATTGATTAAGCTGTATACGTTGTCCCGTCTGAAGAGTCTGTCAGGTTATGTAGGGAACTTCAGGGCACGCGTAGAGCAAGCTCCGAGACACGTAGACGAGAAACTGTGTGTAGATTGTGGCAAGTGCGCAACCGCCTGTCCCGTTGAAGTGCCCAACGAGTATGACTTGGGCCTGAGCAGACGCAAAGCCGTCTACTTACCACTCTTACAAGCAACCCCACATGCTTACGTCATCGACGATTCTACCTGTACAAGGTGCGGAAAATGCGTGGAAATATGCCCGACAAAGGCCATCAATCTCGAACAGAAGCCCTCAATAATCGATCTCGATGTGGGAACGATAGTTGTCGCCGTTGGCTGCGAAGAGTTTCAGCCCGAGGGACTTTTCAACTTCGGAAAGAACGAAGATGTCATTACCCAACTCAAACTTGCAAGAATGTTGGATCAGAGAAGCGGAGAAGACATATTCCGGCTGTCCGACGGAAAACCTGCCCGCCGAATAGTGATGATACAATGCGTCGGATCAAGGGACAAAGCGACGCATGCCTACTGCTCAAAGATCTGCTGCATGATTGCGCTAAAACACGCCCGCACTCTGAAGAAGATGAACCCTGAAGTAGACATCACAATCTGCTACAAGGATATCCGCCTTCCTGGAAGAAACTACGAACGGTACTATACAGATTGCCAAGAACTCGGTGTCAAGTTTCTCTGGGGAGATGTTACAACGATTCAGGAAAACCCTGATAGGAGTCTAAGGCTCGGCGTAGGCTTGGCAACTGGAGGAACTGCCTCGTTGGAAGCTGATCTTGTCGTCTTATCAAGCGCCATTGTCCTCTCAAAAGAGACTCTAGAGCTTAGCAGAATCCTCAACTTGACGCTTAGCCCGGATGGCTTCTTCATGGAGCAGCATCCTAAACTCGCTCCGATCGACACAAACATTGATGGGATCTACATCTGTGGAACGTGCCAAGGACCCAAGGATATGCCTGAAACCATCGATCAAGCCATGGGAACAGTGGCTCATGCAGCAATTCCAATGATCGCCGGGAAGATCAAGGTAGACTTGGCAAAAGCTTTTGTTGACGAAGACCTCTGCATCGGATGCGCGAACTGTGCAGCGGTCTGCCCATACAGTGCGATTGAGATGACATCGGGAGGTACGGCCCGAGTGATTGAAGCTGTCTGTAAAGGATGCGGCATCTGTGTCGCGGAGTGTCCGGCTCTAGCAATCCAGCTTCGCCACTATGACGATAGACAGGTTCTGGCGGCCGTAGAAGGAATCTTGGCAGAGGAGTAGCGAATGGGCTCAAAGTTTGAACCGAAGGTTGTGGCTTTTTGTTGCTGGTGGTGCGCCTATGGCGCGGCAGACCTGGCGGGTATCAGCAAGCTCACCTATCCTGCTTCGGTGAGAATAGTTAGAGTGCCATGTAGCGGACGTATCGATGCTCTCCACATTCTGAAAGCATTCAGAGCTGGAGCTGACGGCGTAATCGTCGCCGGTTGCCTCAAGGACGGAGGTTGCCACTATGTTGATGGGAACATGAAGGCGGAAAGGAGAGTGAAAGCGCTGAAGAAGGCGCTTGACTCCGTCGGGATAGGAAGCGAGAGGCTTGAAATGTATTTCCTTTCAGCAGGTATGCCCGACAAGTTCGTTGAATACACAACCGAGTTCGCTCGTAGGATTGAGCAGCTAGGACCTGTCGGATTGGAGGTGAAGCAAGCGTGACAACTATCGCGACGTTGAGCCTATCTGGCGACGCAGGCTGTCACGTCATCTTGGCAAGTCTCCACGAGAAGTTGATTAAGCTTCTAGAACCTCACGAATTGGTCTTCTGTCAGATTCTGAAAGATTCTAGGACAATCCCCGATCCGGTTGACCTAACCCTAGTAGAGGGATCGGTCAGAACAGAATACGATCGGGAGAGGTTAAGGGAGGCAAGAGCCAGAACCAAGACCTTCGTCGCTATTGGATCGTGCGCATGTTTCGGAGGAATTCAGTCTCTCTGTAACGTTCTTGACAGACAAGAACTGATGAGAGAAACTTATGGAGCCATGGCCCCGGAGACGAGTTTACCGCGGGGCGATCTTCCCGAGGTTTTGCCCAAAAACCTTCCAGTACACGAGGTTGTGAACGTGGATTTCAGTATTCCTGGGTGCCCTCCTGAATCTGACGAAGTGGCTTCATGCCTTCAAGCTATCTTGAGTGGAGGAACCCCACAACTTTCTCTAAAGAACGTATGCGACGAGTGCAAGAAAGAAAGAAAAGGAAAGCTTGAGGCGAAAATCAGGAGACTAACGGAAAGACCGACCGACCTTGACCGTTGTCTACTTGAGTTAGGCTATGTTTGTATGGGACCTGCGACGCGAGCGGGTTGTCAAGCAAAGTGCTTAGCTGCAAACGTGCCATGTGAAGGCTGTAGGGGTCCAGCTGACCAGAAATATGACCAAGGGGTCGCTATGTTGGATGCGCTTACTTCGGCCGGTCGAGATGCAATCTCTGTCTACTCCCTAGCAACTATGTCTGCCATGTATCATCGGTATTCCTTCGCTACGTCTATTCTAGCGAAGCTATTTGAGAGGAAATGATAGGAGATGGATGCCGGAGAGCTCACAATCGAACCCGTCACCAGAATAGAGGGCCATTCGAGAGTAACCATTCTCTTGGAGAAAAAGAAGGTAAAGGGGGCGCGGTTCAACATCGTTGAGTCGCCTCGATTCTTCGAGAAACTGCTTGAAGGAAAGTTCGCGGAAGAAGCTCCCAGGATCACTCAGAGGATATGCGGCGTCTGTCCGGTTGCCCATCATCTTGCATCCGTTAAAGCTGTTGAGGCTGCTTGGGACTGCTCGCCCCCCGAAGCCGCAATCAATCTGAGAAGGCTCATGCTTGTTGGACAACTAATTAGTAGCCATAGCCTACATCTCGGTTTCCTCGCGTTGCCGGATCTTCTAGACCTTGACGACAGAAGTATTCTGGGGATTGCACAAAGAGATCCAAAATTGGCATCTTCAATATTCAAGCTCAACAGGTTCGGACTCCGGATTACTGAGGCTGTGGGAGGAAGAGCCGTCCATCCCGTCTCCGCCATACCTGGAGGAATGTCGAAGCCGCTTGAGGGAGAGCTGAGGGACGAACTACTTGTGACGGGAAAAGAATGTATGGGCATGGCATATAACCTTGCGGATTTGCTTGATGAGACCGGAGACAACCGAAGGGAGCTTATCAGATGCTTCGACTTAGGCAGGACGCGCTATCTCAGCTTGACCAGTGATGGGCAATATGAGCTGTACGACGGGAAAGTTGCCGTCTTGAACCCGTCAGGGAAGAAGGAAATTGAATTTGAGCCGAAGGACTATTCGGATCATATTGCTGAGAAGACGATTCCACACTCCTACGCAAAACATCCCTACCTCCGTAGATTTGGATATCCAGCTGGCATATACCGAGTAGGGCCTCTCGCCAGACTGAACATGACGGCAAGGGCAACGGCGGGCAGAGTTGCCGAGCATGTCATGTCCCTTGCCAAAAGGTTCGGGAGACCTGCCCACAATACCTTTGCGTATGATCATGCTCGCGCAATAGAGCTCGTTCACGCGGTTGAGCAGGCGCTAGACATGCTGACAGACCCTGCGATCGAGACAAACGATGTGTTCGTTAGGGCTCAGCCGAGAGAAGGACGAGGAGTAGGCATCGTGGAAGCACCGAGGGGGTTACTCATACATGACTATCGGACTGATTCTGACGGCTTGGTTACCAAGGCAAACATAGTTACCCCCACGACTCAGAACACGCCGTCGATTGAATCGGAGACGCTCCGCCTTGCGAGCAGCCTTTTCCCACATGCCGCAGGACACGTCCAAGAGATGCTTTCGAGAATTGAGATCTTGATCCGAGCATACGATCCGTGCCTCACATGCTCAACTCACTTCGTTGAGCTGAGAAGATCGGCATAAACAGACAGCTAGCTAGCACGAATTTGCAAGGAGAAGTAGCTTGTCGCCTCGGAGTTGCTAGATCAACGCCTCGAGCAGAGCAACATCTTCCATATTAGCCTGCATGCTTGACCTATAGCTGGGCGACCTAGAATGGATCGATATGAGATTCCCGTGAAGATATTCGAGATATCTGGGGTAAAGATAGGCGGCCGTGTTGGCGAGTTGCCGACAGTTCTTATCGGTAGTCTGTTCTATAGTCGACAGGTCGAGGTTCGAGATCATAGGCGTGGCGAGTTCGATAGGACGCGAACCGCGGAGATGATTCGCGAAGCTAAATCGCTATCTGAGAGGACGGGCAACCCCCTAGTACTCGATTTGATGGCATACCACCCTGACGCAATCAAGAACTATCTGCGATTCATAGTAGATGTAGTGGACTGCCCTATTCTGCTGGACGGAACGGACAGCCAAACACGGCTTGCAGGTCTGAAAGAGGCGGAGAGCCTAGGAGTCCGCTCTCGGCTCATATACGATGCTATCTCTCCAGATACCTCTGACGAGGAGCTTAGAATCTTGAAGGATTATAGAATCGATTCGGCCGTTGTTATGGCTTACAACAAGTCTGACTTCACCCCAGAGGGACGGATCGTAGCACTCACAGGAGACGCAGAGAGGCCAGGGCTTCTAGAACTAGTCGAAAGAGCAGGTGTAACAAAGCCCCTTGTCGACACTGTAGTGCTCGACGTTCCAAGCATAATTGTTGCCGGAGAGGCAATAGGCCTCGTACATGAAAAATTTGGATACCCTGCCGGGTGCTCACCTGCTAACGCAACATATGAATGGAAGCGTTCCAAGAAGGATTCTAATTGGAAATGGAGTTTTGATGGCTGCGACGCCTCCGCCAACGTTGCCCTTCAGCTGATGGGCGCAAACTTCTTAATCTACGGCCCTCTCAAAGCCTCAAGGTATGTTTTTCCGGCCTGCGCGATGGCGGATGCCATGATCGCTTATCGGGAAAAGAAGCATGGGATCTCGCCTCTCACGAAGGATCATCCAATCTACAAAATATTTTGAAGAGTTCGAATAACCTTGACATGCGTATACAGAAGTGAAGTTAAAAAAAATTGCGTCTGATTGAAATCTCTAGTCTCGCCTCTTCGCGGCTACAAGATCCCTTGCCTTTATGACAGCTTCTACTCCGTCGCTGGCATATGCGTCAACCTGAAAATGTTCTTTCACATGTTCGGAAGCCGCTCTGCCTCCAATCATAACTTTCACCCTTCCCTGTAGCCCCTTTGCCTCAATCTCTTCTTTTAGATCTACGAGAGCAGGAAGGGTTTCTTCCAAGGTCAAGGAAATGGCGATTATGTCCGCCTTGGTTCTCTCAGCTTCTTCCACAAATCTAGCGGCAGACACGTCAGCCCCTAGGTCTACAACCCTGAAGCCTGAAGCCCTCAGCATTGCGGCTACAATGTTCTTTCCCAGAGTTTGGACATTTCCTCTAGCAGAACCGATGACTATAGTCCCTATTGACTTTGTATTGCGAGGTTCAAGAGTGCGCTCAATTATCTTGAAGACTTCCTCGGCGACTGCAGCTGAGGAGGCAACCTCTGATATGAAATACTCATGAGACCGATAGAGTTCATCAACTTCCCCCATGCTCTCATAAATGATCTTAATGATCGAATCTGAGGCTACGCCTTGCGCAAGCGCCTCCTCAGTGACAGCGATGGCTCTCGGAGCCTGTCCTCGCACAATCGCCGTCTTCAGCTGAGCCAACAGATCTTCAGTTTTCTTCGCTGGCCGATATGACACCATTGCGACATTTCCCTACTGAAAGCGTTGCCCTTCAGATTATTCTGCGACTGCGGAAGCCCTCCTGGTGGCGCTGTATCCTCAAGGGTCTATGTGTCAACAATAGCCATGGTTTGCTTTAGGACTTCTACGTTGATCTTTCCAGCTTTGAAAGTTGTACCTGTCCTAGCGTTGTTTACTGAGATCACAGCAGGAGCGAAGAGGTTTGGGTCTATCCTGTAGAAGTCAAATTCGGCTGCCTTGAAGATATCGTAAAAGGGTTTGCCGTACATGCTGGCGGTGCATGAGGGGCTTCTTAATACAATGTCTCGCAACTGATCGTCATTTTCAAGGCTGGCAGTGTAGAACGCTACTCCTCCGTAGTACAGGGCGTCGTTTGTTCTTCCCATAGCTCTGGTACCCTTTGGATGTATTGGAGCGATTGGGGCATATCCGCAACCGTGGCTTATGAGCTTCGGGTCTAGCCCGACTTGGGAGAGCTTATGAATTCCGGTTTCAACGATCCTTCCGCTTATCTGAATTGAGCCCACAATAGAGGATGTGGGTGCTACGATCACGTAGAGGTTCGTCGGAGAGATCTCACACTCACTTGCTATGGTACTCACAGCTTCCTCTGTAGGAAACGACTCAGCTTCTAGCACGATCACAGCAGAGTCGTAATGATCCTCGTATTGTATCAGCTCATACATCTCCTTGGGTTTCTTGGACAATGCCCTCGCCGGGCCGGATCCCATAGCAAAATAGTCTCTTGCTTTTATGCTCCATCCGGCGAACTGTGATCCCAGAGTCGCAATTGCCGGAAAATCTGTCTCAACGAAGATGCTCGGCAGAATCAGGTCGCCATACTCCATTGAAGTTGTCAAAGCCGCTCCGTAGCCGCCGAGGCATATTTCTGTAACCAACCTACCAGCTGCGTAGCCCCCAGACGCTTTGACACCCACATCAACAATGGTGCACCCGAGCGGCCCTGCCTCCACCTCGATGCGAAGCTCCTCTCTCTTTTCTATCGCCTTGTCAACGAGCCTTAACGCATTCTTGTTCACGCTTACAGCCAAATAACTCCCTACCAAGTCTCCAGATATTTCTCGCACCATTTCAATTGCGGATTCCTCGTAACGCTGACGAAGACCCGACCGGTTCCTCCGCCTCCGACATCGCCTTGGAAAACGTAGAATGGTCCTTCAATTCTCTCTTCGCCTACTCTCACCCTGTCCCTGATCTCTTCGACTGTGAAGCTCGGAAGCATCTCTTCCATTCTTCCTCGAATGATTACTCTGCCGCCGGTCATTCCGGCCCCGGCTCTGCCATCGCAGTCTGCTTCAATGAGCACGACTCCGCCGCACATATGAATCCCGGGAAACATCGCCGCGTTTCGCCTTATCCGAATAATCCCGTCACTCATCCAACACCCGGCTTCGACACCAGCGTTTCCATGGATGACTATTTGGCCTCCTTTCATTCCGTCGCGGCTCCCTCTGTAGGCTGAACCGACGTGATCCCCGGCATCTCCATAGACCTCAATTTCTCCTCCTCGCATCTTTGATCCAAGCCAAGATCCGGCGCTCCCTTCGACAGAAATAGATCCTCCACACATCTCTTCACCGACGTACATTCCCGCGTGTCCCTCGACCTTTAGTGAGCCGGACTTCATTTGGTATCCGAGGCGGCGGATCTTTCTTACGTCTCCGGAAACCACAATGGAGAATTCCGATGCGGGGCTACCGGTTTCACCCTTGATAGTGAATATCTCGCCCAGGCTAATCTGTCTGTTTCCTTCCCAGGCCTTTAGCCTGCTTACCTCCTCAAGAGATTTCGCTGCGAGAACGTCAGGCGATATCACCTCCGCTTCAGTAGGGACCGTAAGCGGGCGTTTCAATTCCAACACGAGTTGTTTCAAGTGCTACACCTCATGTCGCATGTGCGCTTCATGCTGGGAACAATTTCCCTAGATCCTACCTCGAAGGTTCCCTCAACTCTCTACATAGCCGTATGGACCGGGGCCGACTGGCCAAGGTAGTTCTCTTGGATCACATAGTTCTCCATTCTCACCGTATAGTATTCAGCAAACTTCGACTCCAACTCAGGAAGCACCGATGAATGAAGGTCAGCCGGGATTTCAGCGTTGACCCAAAAGGTGCTTCCTTCAGTCGACTTGACTATTTGTCCTTCATTAACTATGATTTGCCCGCCTTTTAGGACATACGAAGCGTTTCTAAATGCCTTCACAAGCTCCTTGTAGTCTTTTGACGGATCCATTCGCTTTGGGTTTATTGCATACACAGCTATGTCGGCATCGGCGCCTACCGCAAGGTGTCCCTTGTCCTTCAGCCCCAGTGCTCTCGCCGTGCCGGCCCTTGTCATGACCGCTATTTCGGAAAACGTTAGCTCTCTGTCGATTGATTCTAGGGAAATTCTTCTTCTGGCACCCCTTGGGATCTTCGAGATGATTCTTTCCCTCGCCTTCCTACTCATCAGCCACGATATGACCCTCGGGTATTCAGTGAACGGCCCTCCGTTTGGATGGTCGGTGGTCAGATAGACCTTCGAAGGATTGTTGACGAGTAGAGCCAGCTCTAGGCCGACGGCCCACTGAACTGCGTTCACAGAGTTTGACCGCCTGTATGTGAAAGGAACGATTCCAGCTCCAGACTCAATCTCAACATCGAAGTTCATCCACTTGTTTCCGTTTAGGAGATGGAGTTGATATTGGAAGGGTCCGTCTGCGGTCATTGTTGTTGTGTCGGTGAAAATTATCTGACCCATATCAACAGTCACATGGTCATGAGCGTTGATGTAGTCAGCTATTTCCGGCGCTTCTGAGGTGATTGAAAACCAATCCTTTCCTCCATAACCCTCAAACTGCACATGCGTCATGTGTAGAATCGGCTTTCCCCCTCCTAGGTCTCTTAGACAGTCCATTGTTTCGATCGTGGTCTCGAAGTTCCCAGGCTTTCCTAAGTTGTTTGGATGCACGTGGATGGCGTGAGGAAGGTTCAGCAACTTATTGACCTTGCAAAGTCCACGCAAGATCTCGCGGGGAGTTATGTTGAAGTAGGGTACCTGATCGTCTAGGCTTGAAACATTCTTTCCCCAAGCCCAAGCTTCAATGCCACCCGGGTTGACTAACTTGATTGCATATCCCCTTGTCGCTTGGAGCATCCAAGCTACATATGCAGCGCATTCATCAATTCTTCCTTGGGAAAGATACTCCATAACCAGCCAGTTGTTCCCGAAGAGCGGGAAACACGCCTTGTCGACTATCGGAATATCGTTCAATTCCTCGTGCGTATGCCTCGTCTTCAAGGGAGCAGTCGCGGGCTCCATCACAGTTGTATAGCCCATTCTCGTGTATCGGTAGCCAGTTGTGAGTGTGGAGGGAATAGAATACCCCACTCCTGACCTAGTTGCCGGTGTTTTTGCTTCAACATCTTTTACATGATCCTCTGGTCTTAGGATTCTTCCCGCATTTACCTTGGAGCCGGCAATGTGGCTCTATACATCTCTATGTGAGATTGTGTATGTCCACACCACCAGCCATAACAAGCATGCCGGAGGCGTTTATCTCCTTGGCAGTGCGCTCGTCCACCTTCTCGACGATTCTTCCGTCGCGAACGAATATGTCCATTCTGTCTCCATCTATTCCGTTGGCAGGATCAAAGACGAACCCATTCCTTACGACGATCTCATTGCTCATATCACTCACCTCCCTACTACAGACTTGTCTTTCTTGTCACCATAGCGAATGCATTTTCCTCTATAACCGGAACAAACTTCCGGCCGTCCACCGTCATGACGAGAGCGTCATTCATAGGACATGAAACGACACATTCGCCGCACATGACACATTTGTCAGGGTCAAAGTCGATTCGAGGACGATCTGAGACCCTTCGTCCCGCCTTGAACTCCGCTGGGAAATACAGTATCGCCTCTTTCGGGCACATGTCAGCGCATATGCCGCATCCAATGCAATTGTCCTTGTACCAGACCAATTCGTACTTTCGAACCAAAAGCCGCCGCTCCATTGCTATCTCATCCTTGCTCTCGGACTTGACTATCTGTCCCCGTTTCCTGAAACTTCTGATTCTACTGCTCATTTCAATTCAGGCCCTTCAATTTCCTCAAACGGTTCAGTATCATCTGAAGTATCTCTGTATCAGATCTAATCCCGGCTGGAGGGTCACATAGTCTTCTAAGCATTATCGGAACCCCGTCCATCCTGTGAGCGGTCCCCTCAGCCTCAATTCCCACAGGAGCCGAGGGAATAACAACACTAGCCTTCTCGCTCGTATGAGTCCTGTGAGGATCAACTACTACAAGTGGAATCTCGGAGAGATTCTTGGCTACTGGACCTGGAAATGTCGCCAAGGGATCCGACCCTATGATAAGCGCGGCATCGCTTTCTCCTCTAGATAGTATGTCAACGACCGATGTGTCACCAGGGTTGTACTTAGGATAACCATGGCTGAAATCGACAGCGTACGGATAGCCGGTCTGCCAAGAAAGAACCATGTTCGCCCCAGCCACATTAAAGTGTCCTCTCATAGGCATTATCGTGAACTTCGTCCAAGCGTTGAGGTCAGCGACCAGTGAGATCGCTTCGTCTATGTTCCGAAGCTTCCCCGCACTCATGGTGAGTCCTACGCCGAAGAACAGCATCCCGAATTCGCAGTTCACCATCAGGTCGGCGAGTTCTTCAACAGTTTCACTTGGAATACCCGCCACAATTCCTTGCTCCAACTCCTCGCCTCGAACCGCGACGCGTAGAGCCTTTAGAAGCTCGTAATCCTTATTCGGCTCCACTTGAATAAAGTAGTCAGCCACCCTTCCGGTATACGTCTTTCTCACGTCGATGACGACCATTGTCCGGTCAGCGCGTGACCTGCGAAACCGTCCTTTCGACCCAACGCTATACCGTGCTAGATGCCTAGGATGTGATTGTAGAGGATTAGATCCCCAGTATATTATCAGGTCTGCTCTATGCATAACGTGACCCAAACTGCAAGTTGAAACTCCTACATCTTCCTCAGCCAAGATCGTAGGTCCGTGACACACTGTCGTCGTGTTGTCGATTACTCCTCCCATCACCTCAGTTAGCTCTATTCCGATTCGAATAGCCTCGTTGCTAGTTGTACTCCAACCATAGGTAATGGGATATTTCGCCTCTGCTAGGATCTGGGCTGCGCAGCTAATCGCTTCCTCCAAGCTCACTTCATTTGGCTGCCCATTTTTCCGGATGACCGGAGAATAGATTCTCTCCCGTTCATAGTTGAGGAACTTGTTCATGCTCAGAATACATGCGTTTTCTACGCCAGCAATCTTTCCATCTTGGACTGTAACCTCCAGGTCGTCACAGAGACATCCGCAAAATGGGCAGACGACGTTCCTAATGACTTTGGCTCCTTCGATCTTTGCAGGCTCAGCGATCTTTTCGGGCCCTGCAACCACGGGTTCTTCGACGCTCGCTATTTCGGACGGTTCGAGCTCGACGGCTATTCCTTTGAATGATGGCATGCCTGTTCCTTGAGTACTCGGGTCCACCAGAACGTTCGCCCATCGGCCATACGGTATGAATATCATTCCTTGAGGAAGGTCTTGCATTGGATCGGCAACTCTAGCAGTGATTTCACCGAACTTACTCCTGATTCGAACGCTGCTGCCTCGTCTAACTCCCAGAGCCTCCATGTCTCGAGGATTCATTTCACACGATCTTGCGACGTACAGATACTTTTCCGAAAACCTACCGTATTCCTTTCCGATTCCTTGACCGAAGCTTCGGCCGGTGATTAGAGTAGCCGAGATTTTTTTCATTCTCATTCACATATCGCGTCTAATGCCTAGTTCACTTGGTTCTGCGTCACTTACACCATGGAATCAGATGCTTGGAGGTCTCGCCTTACCGTCTATCCGTTCTTGCGATGCCGTTTGGTTGAATATTGACATATGCAGTTGACCCCCAGTCACCTGACGCTAGCTAGTACGACTACAGAACCCACGTTTTAAAAATACTACCTAGATAAGGATTCGCAAAGAAGAGTGTGGCGGGGATCGCCAAGAGCCATTCCGGTATGTAGCACACCGATCTGTCGAGAGAGTGGAAGAGCGGTTGAGTAGTGAATCAGATGGAAGGAGGTGCCTTGAATGCGGTTCCTGCACTTCAAGTTGCCCAGTAGCGGAGTTGATTCCAGAGCAGTACAACCCACGAGTTCTCCTTGCGCGAATTCTTCTAAATCCGGAGAGCGTTTGGCCGGGGCACGAGGTCTGGCTATGCGCATGGTGCTACAGATGCTACGACGGATGTCCACAGGCGATAAAGCTACCGGAAATATTCCTGCTCTCACGAAACTTGGCTCTAGAGAAAGGAAAGACAGAGGGTCTCAGGAAGGCGATGAAAATCATAGAGGACGCGGTTCCTCTTCCGGCGATCTGCATTCGAGGATGTTTTCACCCTGAGCGAAGCAGGTTGAATGGTCCGCTTGTGATTGAGCCAGTTATGAAGCTGGTAGAAGAGCGTGAACGTAAGATTTTGCGTGAGGGAATTTCTGGTCAACCGACTCACTTGGGAGAGAAGGTAGCTATCATCGGTTCGGGGCCAACAGGGCTTTCGGCGGCATACGAGTTGTTGAGAAAGGGCTATTTCGTCGAGATTTTAGAGTCTCTGCCCAAACTAGGGGGCATGCTCAGATTCGGACTCCCACAGTACCGCTTGCCAGCTGAAGTTCTCGATGGTGAACTCAAGCGACTAGAAAGATTGGGGTTAAGAGCCCAGACAGGCGTCTTGGTCGGGAAGGACTTCACGATTGATGAGCTCAAGGACAGGTACGGTGCTATCCTCATTGCCACTGGCGCCCACAGGAGTGCCATGCTTCGTGTTGAAGGAGAGGAGCTTGAAGGAGTTATCCACGGGCTCGAGTTCTTGAAGAAGGTTAGGTTAGGTGAGAAAATGAGGTTGGGGGAAAGGGTTGCAGTAGTTGGGGGAGGTAACGTGGCTATCGACGCTGCTAGGACTGCTTTGCGTCTAGGTGCGAGAGTTACTGTGTTGTATCGCCGATCGAGGGAAGAGATGCCGGCGAATCCTTGGGAAGTGGAGCATGCAGTGAGGGAGGGAGTCGAGTTTCGTTTCCTAGTTGCGCCGAGAAGAATTCACGGTCGAAACGGACGCGTCGCAACTGTAGAATGCGTAAGTATGAGATTGGGCGATCGAGATGAAACTGGACGAAGGCGCCCTGTTCCGATAAAGGGGTCTGAGTTTAGTATTGAGGCGGACACGGCGATTCCTGCAATCGGCGAAGTGCCTGACACATCATTCCTATCTGAAGAGATAAGGCTCAGCGATCGAGGAACGGTACTGACCGATCTTGAAACCACCGAGACAAGTCTGGCTGGAGTTTTCGCCGCGGGAGACGTAGTTTCGGGGCCTGCGACGATTATCGAAGCTGTTGCTCGTGGCAGAAGGGCAGCTCAGGCGATTGACGAATATCTCGGTGCAAAGAAGAGAAGTCTGCCCAATCAGAGGGCATGATCACTCAATTGAATTGAGCGCCAAGATTTACTGAAGTTTAGAGGTTTTCATGTTGGAGAAGAAATCTGCTCTCATCATTGGAGGAGGAGTTGCAGGAATTCAAGCATCGTTGGACCTTGCAGATCGCGGATTTCAGGTTTATCTCGTGGAAGAGAGTCCGAGCATAGGCGGCAAGATGGCCCGGTTGGACAAGACGTTTCCAACGATGGATTGTTCAATATGCATCCTGGCGCCGAAGATGGTCGAATGCTTCCGTCATCCAAACATCAAGCTCCTCGTCTATTCAGAACTAAAGGAAGTAAAAGGATCTGCCGGAAACTTCACAGCAACAATACTCAGAAAACCGAAGTATGTTGACGAGACGAAGTGCAACGCATGCGGAGAGTGTGCAAAGTCCTGCCCCGTCCAAGTGCCCAGCGAGTTCAATGCCGCCTTTGAGACGAGAAAGGCCATTTACATGCCCTTCCCTCAAGCGGTTCCCTCCGTCTATGCGGTAGACGAGAAGAGTTGCCTAGGGCTATCGCCGCTGATATGCGGGAAATGCATCGAGGCATGTGAGCCCAAAGCCATAATCCCTCAGCAGAAGCCGGAGGAGATCGAACTCAAAGTAGGAGCCATAGTTGTAGCAACCGGATTTGAAGAGTTCAATCCTTCGAGCATGGCCGAGTATGGGTATGGGACATATGACAACGTGATAACGGCCCTAGAGTTTGAACGTTTAATCTGTGCTTCTGGCCCTCTGGGAGGCCATCTAAAGAGGCCATCCGACCTCAAAGAGCCTCATAGCATAGCGTTCATTCAATGTGTTGGTTCAAGAAGCCTGAAATTCGGCAACCCCTACTGCTCGGCCGTCTGTTGCATGTTTGCGACCAAGGAAGCTGTGCTCATCAAGGAGCACCACCCAGAAGCCGAAGTATACGTGCTGTACAACGAACTAAAAGCGTTTGGCAAGGGATTCAACGAATTTGTGATGAGGGCTAGAAACGAGTGGGGAGTGGATTATATCAGGGGTCGTCCAAGTGAGATCAGGGAGAACCCCACAACCAAGAGCCTCAAGATCAAGTATGAGGACACATTCCAGAGACAGGTCAAGTTCCTCGAGGTTGATATGGCTGTTCTCTGTTCGGCGTTGATTCCGTCTTCTAAGAACCGGGTGCTGGCAGAAATCTTGGGGATTGAAACGGACGAGTACGGCTTTTTCAAAGTTCGTGATCCCTTGTTGGCGCCCGTTGACACTGCGCTCGACGGCGTCTTCGTTTGTGGATATTCTCAGTCTCCTAAGGATATTCCAGAAGCCGTGTCACAAGCGAGCGGCGCTGCCGCGCGGGCCGCTGAAACAATAGTTCTTACAAGTCGGTAGAGGGTGAGGATCTGTGAATGCGCCTAGCCTTCAAGAGGCTCTGCGGGTCGGTGTCTTTGTTTGTCGATGTGGTATCAATATTGGCGGTGTCGTCAACGTCCCAGAGGTTGTAGAATACATCAAGGGGTTGCCTAATGTTGCTTATGTCGAAGAGAACATGTACACTTGTTCCGCTGAAGGTATAAGTCGTATAAAGAAAGCTGTAGCGGAACATAGCCTCAACCGGGTGGTCGTTGCGTCTTGTACGCCAAGGACGCATGAACCGCTGTTTCGCGCTGCTTGCCAGGACGCCGGACTGAATCCATATCTCTTCGAGTTTGCAAACATTCGAGAGCACTGTTCTTGGGTTCACATGCGTGAACCTGACAAGGCTACAGAGAAAGCGAAACGCATAGTCAGAATGTCGGTCGCAAAATCTGCTTTGCTTGAACCTCAGAAAGATATAGAGGTTGAAGTTGACCCATCGGCACTTGTCATCGGCGCTGGCATTTCAGGCACAACTGCGGCGTTAAGCCTAGCAAATCAAGGTTTCAAGGTCTACCTAGTTGAGAAGCGTGACAAGATAGGTGGAATGCTCAGGGACATCTACCGACTATATCCCACAGATATGCGTGCAAGCGACGCACTAGATCTGATTTCAGAGAAGGTAATGAACTATGAAGGAATCTCGGTTCTTACTTCAAGCAGCATCAAGGACATTTCCGGATACATCGGAAACTTCAACGTAACGGTCACAAAGGAAGGGAAAGAAATCAAATTCAAAGTTGGAACGATTGTTCTTGCAACCGGGGCCGAGGAGTTCAAGCCACTAGGAATGTTCGGATATGGAGAGTTTGACAAGGTGGTCACTCAGCTTGAGCTTGAGCAAATATTCTCGGAGAGGCCGAGTACGCTCAAATCCTTGAATCCAAGGCGCGTAGTGATGATTCAGTGCGTAGGATCGAGACAAGAGAAGGGTAGGGCGTACTGCTCGAGAATTTGCTGCATGGTAGCAGTGAAGAACTCATTACTCATCAAGGATCTGCACCCAGACATGGATGTATATATTGTCTACCAGGACTTTCAGGCCTACGGCAAGGACTATGAGGAGCTTTATAGAAAAGCCAGAGAAAAAGGAGTAAAGCTACTCAACTACACAAGCGACAAGCCTCCCGAAGTATTTGCTGGCAACGATGGAACCATGAAGCTCAAGGTTTTTCATGCCTTGCTCGGCGAAGAAATTCAGATAGACTCCGGCCTTGTCGTTCTATCTACTCCACTTATCCAGCACAGCGATGGAAAGATGCTATCAAAGATGCTCAAAGTTCCTCTCGGTCATGACGAGTTCTTTCTCGAGGCTCATGTCAAGTTGAGACCAGTGGACTTTGCGACTGACGGGATATACATCTGTGGGACGGCGCACGGGCCTAAGGATGTGGGTGAAAGTCTAGCTCAGGCCTACGCTGTGGCGTCGAGGGCAGGAATCCCGATGACGAATAGAAGGGCAAGAACTGAGGCTATCACAGCCGTCGTCAACCAAGACCTTTGCTATGGATGCCGGCTTTGTGAAAGGCTTTGTCCATTTGGAGCTCCCAGGATCGAAAAAGGGAAGGCGACAATTGTTGAGATACTGTGCAAAGGCTGCGGGGTCTGCGGGGCTGCATGCCCAAGCCGAGCCATAACGATGAGGCATTTCACAGACGAAGAGATATCGGCAGCGATTCGTGCTGCATTTGATGAATCTGCGCCAACCAAGGAGATCGAGCCAAAGATCCTCGGATTCCTATGTAACTGGTGCAGCTACGCTGGAGCTGATACTGCAGGAGTTAGCCGCATACAGTATCCTCCGAACATCCAAGTCATCCGCAACATGTGCAGTGGAAGAGTGGATCCAGTGCACATCTTGGAAGCTTTCAGGGCTGGAGCTGACGGGGTGCTCGTGACTGGATGTCACATAGGAGACTGCCACTACCAGAGCGGAAATCTTGTGGCTCAAAAGAGGATCAAGTTCGTTGACATGGTTCTCAGGAAAATCGGAATCGAACCCCACAGACTTCGGCTCGAATGGGTTTCGGCTCCTGAAGGAGGAAGATTCGCCGAACTTGTGAAAGATACGACTGAAAAACTGAAGGGCCAACCTTTCAAGCCATCAGAGAAACTTTTGAAGAGGATCGATGCAGCCATCGAGGCCCTCAAAGGTAGACGGTTGAGATCGATGTTGGGCACCTTGCTGCCTCTCGACATGAAGATAGATGAGGAGAAATACATGGCCTCGGTTGAGAAAGCTGTGGAAGAAGAGTTCGAGAAGAACATGATATTGAACGAGATCGCGGAGAGAGGCCCTCTATCAACAGGAGAAATTTCGTCGGCATTGGATATTGCTCCTGAAAGAGTAGTTCAACATTTGGCGGCGCTGGAAAAGGCCGGAGCGATCAGCCAGTCAGGTCAAAGGGAAGGCGAGAGTGTCTACAAGGTCAAATGATGAGTCTTCCTAGTCGAAGCGGCGAAGAAATTGTCCTGTACGGCATGCTCTCCAAGCCGATGGGACGTCTTACTTCTCAGGTCTTCTCGGTTTCTCAATGAGCTTCGTCTTCGAAAGAACTGTCCCGTCGTCATGGTGAGGAGTCCTTCGCAGAATATCTTCGCCTTTCTCCACTTCATGTGCCTCATCCGCCAGCCTTGCAGCCACTCTCATCATCTCATGTCCCGCCGCCACCAGCCTCGTATAACTCTCCCATTCTTTCACTACGAAGCAACCCTCAATAGTGAGATCTGCAACGCGTCTCGCGATCTCATAGGCTGCCATTGCCTTGACCTTGGCGTACTGATTTCCGAATCCAGCTGCTTCGACAGCCCTCTCCTTATCCACAACTATTCTCGGAAGCGTGAGCGGGTCTCCCTTGCGACAAGCCGCTATGACTCTGTCCATCTCTGAGCAAAGAAGGCTAAAAACTCCTGTAACACTCAGAACCCTTATCAGGTCTGCGTTGAAAAGAGCCATCTCGGTGGGGTCGAGGAACTCTCGTCTCGCCCCAATCATGGAATCTGCTTCAACTATCAAGTAGCCGAAGCCCTCTTCCTCGAACTGTTTGACCCCCTTCTTCGCAGGCCCATCTGAGACCACTATCGCGGGGATTTTGGATTCTTTCAAGATGTTTCTTGCCTTCGATGGGCCAGGAAGGATCGCGTTCGGACTCACAACCAAGGCGAAGTTCGGCCTGAAGTCCAGTATCTTCGATGCTACCTCCGATGCATCTTCTGGAGTCATCTTTGCACCTGAGCCAACTACTCTAACTCGTATGTCTTGTCTTTCAGCTCTCTCGTCTAGGAGGAACTCTAACAGAGGAGCCGACCCAATGTTGCCTAGCTTTGCGAAACCCACTCTGACAACCTTGGAAACAGACATATTCTCTTCCTCAGCGCTACATCTTTGGATAGTTGTTCGCTCTGGTTATAACACTTGATATCTAAGGTCCGGGGATGATATAACTGGTTCATTTCGAGTCATGTTCGAATCCTCTGCTACTTTGCTAGGATACTTTGCATCCGGTGAGGGATAGAATATCAGTCGATCATCTAGCCCATTCTTCATCTAGCTACTCTCCGCGGCAAGCCGCAGGAAGCATGATCAGTCAGATGAAATCCATTAGCACCAGAGTAGATCATTTTCGCGCACTTGGCTGTAGCTACCAATCACCACACGCTGACAATCGTATGCCTCCTTCCGCCTTCCTCCCACCTCCAAATCTTGTTGAGGATATCAAAAGTCTCAACTGCGAGCTGAGTCGCCCGCCCACGCCGTTAAGGCTCATTAAGATTAGTTTGGATTCACGGGAAAGGAGCATATCCCCCGAGAATCAGGCTAAACACGACTACAAGCAGGGTAGGTCCGCTGGCAATCGCAGCTATCAGGTATCCTTCTACTCATCGACGGCGGACTCTATGTTGGACAAAGAAAAAAAAGTTTTTATCAAACATACCCAACAGTTGGCTATGTTTGATAAGAAGTAGGCAATCCGTCGAACATGAGGCGACAGAATTGATCAACGAAACCGTCGAAGTCAACCCCTTCTATGATCATCCTCTTGACCCTTCCGAGCTGGATCTCATGGCAAACAGGAAACAAGAGATAGAGCGGTTGGAGCAAGCCCTCAAGGCCGCTACACGAGGCCTCAGACAAAACTTTGCAGTCTTAGCAGATGATGGAGAGGGGAAAACCTCGCTCCTCAACATTGTGGAATCTAAAGGTAAACTTATGCCCAATATTCTAATAATCAGGCAGGAGATAACTTCAAGCACGACAGAACTCACCTTCTTCAAGGGTATCATCGGAACAATCATCTGGGAGCTTGAGAAACTTTCAGGTCATCCTTTTCATGGCGATATCGAGGACATAAGGAAGAGGGTTGAGGGTATTGTAGAAGAAAAATCCTCAGTGGCAGAAATCTCGATGTCTGTTGGGGCTCTACTCGCCTTCCTTGGATTTGGAGGGAAGTTCAGCGCAGGGGAGAAAACGATCGAAGGTCGTTATGAAGACATATCTGAGATACTTCCATCACTTGAAGGTGTGGTCAAATCAGTTCTTTCCAAGAAGTTCAAGGCAGTGGTGGTGATGGTCGATGAAGCGGGATATGCCGTCTCAGAGACTACGAAAGCTCTACTCCAAAGACTGAGGCTGCTGTTTCAGAGGCCACATTTCATGCTGATAGTTAGCGGCAATCTCATGTTGATCGACGATTTAACTGCTGTTGAACCCTCGTTTGCCAATCTAATTCCGGTTACAGCTAGAATTCGATTAGGTAGTTTTGATCAGCAGGACGTGCGTCAGTTGCTAAAATCCAGACTTGACAGGGTTAGGAGGAGAGGCAAAGGCGTAGAACCTTTCACAATGGATGCTGCTGATGAAGTCTGGCGACAATCGAAGGGAAATCCTAGAGATGCCGTTCTCATTTGTCACGAGGCCTTGAATATTGCAAGTTCAAAAGGAGCCAACAGCGTAGAGGTCGGAGATGTGATAGAGGGCGCTAAGATTGTTCTTGCGTTGAAGGGTAGGGACATCTTTGCCAAACTCAAGGATCATGAACGTGAAATCGTCTATACGCTCTTTGAAACTGGGGAAGATTCGCTACGGAGTTTAGCAAGGCGGCTGAAAAAGGATGCCTCAACCGTGTCCGTTCAGGTGAAGAGGTTAACGAACCTTGGCTATGTGGAGGTCTCTGGCACGAGAGGGCGACGAACATACTTACGACTTTCGAGAACGTTGGAGGAGCATCTCAAAACACTCGAATGATGAAAGTTGTGTCCTTCGCATGTTGGGTCAAAATGGCTCTCATGAGCGAACATGACCAACTGTTAGGCATGTTCGACAAATAGGGCCACGAAAGGCGAACATAGGCAGCGGCGTACCCCAAGATAGAAGGTAGGCCTCGATTTTGCTTACTTCGTCTCGGAATATTAACGATGTCAAAAAGTCCGAAACACGGCCGGCCGTTGCCCCCTGAAGTCATCATGAATAAGGATTTCAAGATCATTGTGCGCGATAGCAACGTATCTGTCTTTGAGCTACCTGTAGGTGCAATGATCTCCGGTTTGCCGTCGAAACTAGCCGCTCTTCAAGAGATCTTGATCTACCAACGGCCTGAACATCCTTCAGGTTTTGCTCTGTGAATTCTGCATGAAATCTGCTTAGGATCTTCCGACGAATATTCCAACACTGATTTGATCAGACATATGAGTCACACTAAATCTTAAACGCTTCAGGTCAACAAGTATCGTAGAGCAGGAGAGTCAAAGTGCAGGCAAATGTAGAGATTGAGGATACGTTCGCTGAAGCTTTTCCCATGATTGCTGGCAGGATACTGATAACAGCTGACAGGGAAAAATGGGCGTTGACTTCAGCAAGGGCGGCAACTGGTTTCGCGTCGTCAATCATAATGTCTCCGGCTGAAGCTGGAATAGAAGGAGGAACCGTCCTCCCAAGTGAAACTCCTGATGGCAGACCTGGAGTGATGATTCAGATTTATCATAGAACGGGTCATGAGTGGAAGATGCAGATGCTAGGCCGGATCGGTCAATGTGTCCTGACCTGCCCAACTACAGCGGCATTTGACGGGATGCCCGACGCAAAGAAGCGAATTAGGATAGGAAGGGCCGTGAGAATGTTCGGGGACGGATTTGAGAAAGTGGACACTTTGGCCGGCAGGAAAGTCTGGAGGGTCCCGGTAATGGAGGGTGAATTCATAATAGAAGACAGGTTCGGAGTGAGAAGGGCAGCTGCGGGCGGAAACTTTCTGATCATGGCTGACTCGCACAGTACTGGGCTACAGGCGGCCGAGAGGGCTGTTCAAGCGATTCAGGCTGTGCCCGGTGTGGTTCTTCCGTTCCCTGGGGGCGTCTGCCGATCAGGCTCCAAGGTCGGCTCAAGAAAGTACAAACTCGGAGCCTCCACCAACGATCCCTTCTGTCCAAAACTACGAAACCTGATTGCAGACTCGAAAGTGCCTGAGGGAGTAGGTAGCGTCTACGAACTTGTCTTCAATGGTCTTACTCCGAGTCTACTGAAAAAAGCCACAGCCGCAGGAATAAGGGCTGCGATCCAAGTGCCAGGGGTCAAGAAGATCACTGCGGTCAACTTCGGAGGAAAGCTCGGGCCCGTCAAGATTCACCTTAAAGAAGCTCTTGAGTCCACATAGAGACGGCATGCGTCGACGCTTCGAGTCAATGAGGGGTTTCAACCCTTCAAAGGATATGTGCGCTCCTCCCTGAAATTTGCTTAATAGGTTTGTCTCGGCAGACCAAATCCGCCACTAACTTTCGAGTTTAAATCTTCACATACACAAGGTTTCGCATTGGAGATCTGATAGAATGAACATTGGCCTTCTCACAAGAAATGAGAACGCTTGGTGCTCATCGCGTCTAAGGGAGGCTTTTGCCAGACTAGAGGTGTCTCCTCGATGCTTCACCTTTGCGGATCTTGTTGCAAGGGTAGCCATCAATCCCTCTGTTTTGCTTGGCGGAACGGACATAGCGGGAGAGATTGAGGCCCTTCTTGTAAGACCGGTTGGAAGAGGGTCACTGGATGAGATAATATTCCGACTCAATCTCTTGCACACTCTCTCCAGAAGCGGCCTACCCGTTGTCAACAATCCCTCAAGCATAGAGAAGGCTGCTGACAAGTATCATACTCTTATTCTTCTCTCAGAGAAGGGCATTCAGGTTCCTAGAACAGTTGTCACAGAGAACATTTCCGAAGCCCTCAGCGCTTTTCATCAACTTGGCGGGGACGTAGTAGTAAAACCAGTCTTTGGCTCACGGGGGATCGGGGCGGCCAGGATCTCAAATGAGGATGTGGCTGAAAGAACCTTTAGAACGTTGCATTTCAATAGGCACGTACTCTACGTGCAGGAGTTTGTTCAGCATGGATTTCGAGACATCAGACTTTTCCTAGTTGGCGGTACGATTGTTGCTGCTATGTTCAGGGTTTCAAGTTCATGGAAGACAAACGTAAGCAGAGGAGCAAAACCAACTCCTCTCAAATGGACCACGGAGATGGAGGAGCTGGCGATCAAGTCCGCTGACATCATCGGGTGTGAAATTGCAGGGATAGACCTTATGGAGAGCCGGAGCGGCCTTCTCGTGAACGAAATCAATTCTCAGCCGGGTTGGAAAGGTCTTCAGAGCACAACTCAAATCGATATTGCAGAAGAGATCGCCAAATATATGATCACCAAGGCCAAGAAGTGAGTCGCATGAACGCTACCGGGAACCGCAGAATCCTTAGGCTCCAATCGGTCGGCAAGCCACCGGAAGTGGTAGATGACACGGTGGCTGTAGAGTCTCCGGTCCATATGATCATAGATGGGATTCACTGTGTGACCATAATGTGTACGCCGGAGAGGCTGCAGGATCTCGCAGTGGGCCATCTACTTTCTGAAGGAATCATCGATGAACTCGATCAGTTGGTTGATGTCCGCATAGCCAATGACTACAAATGTGAGGTAACACTCACGGCCGAGCTTGATCTTCAAGAAAGACTAAGCCGAGCAACTCCATTCTTGAGGATAGTCACCAGCGGCTGCGGAACAAATGTCCCGTCACCGTTTGCAAAACTGGCGGACAGACTTGTGCCCTTGAGGATAGGCCACGGATTAGTGTTTGACGCGTCCGCTGTTCAACGTGCAGCTAGCGGGTTGAATCGAGAAGCATCGATCTACCGAAGGACGGGGGGTGTTCACGCCGCCTCCATCTGCGGCTATGACGGAACGCTGCAGCATTTAGCTGAGGATGTTGGTAGGCACAATGCAGTCGACAAAGTAATCGGGAGCTGCGCCCGTAGCGGGCATTCGTTTGAGGAAAGGTTTCTCGTATCTACAGGAAGGCTTACAGGAGACATGATTCTAAAGGCGGCCCGCGTCAAGATTCCCGTGGTCGCTTCAATATCCGCCGTGCTGACTTCAGGCATAGATGTGGCGGAGAGGACAGGTCTGACAGCGATTGGTTTTGTAAGAGGAAGAAGAATGAACATCTACTCGCATCCGGAACGCATCTGCCTCTCCCGCTAGTTCGCTTCAAGCAGCATCTTTCCAACTAAATCCTTGATTGCGCGATAGGCAAGAGAGGTGTCAGGTAGCGCCATCAAAGGCTTACCCGCTATGTCATACTCTTGCACAAGCGGATCCTCCGGAACTACTGCGAGGCAATCAAGCCCTAGGCTCTCAATCGATCGCACAACAGTAGCTCTTAGGGCGTCGGGAACGCGGTTAGCAACCGCGTAGACATGTCCGACATTCGTGTGTAGTTGCTTCGAAAGTTCGAGTATCCGGCGCGCCGTCTCCATTGATCTCGCCGTCGGGTCAGTCGCAATAAGCATGACATCAACATCCCTAGTGGTTCTTCTACTCAAATGCTCTAGACCTGCCTCCGCATCCATAACCACTAAGGGGTAATTCTTCGAGATCGTATCCACTATCTTCCTCAGAAGGACATTTACATAGCAATAGCAGCCAGGCCCCTCAGGCCTGCCCATCGCTAGGAGATCGAACCTACTACCCTCTGTCACGGAACTCTGCACCATGAACTCTAGGTACGATTCCTTGGACATCTCAGGCGGCATCCTCTCCTTGTCCTCAAGCAGTTGCTCCCGAATATCTCCGACGGTTTTTCTGAGAGGAACTCCAAGCACTTGGTTTAGGTTCGAGTTTGGATCGGCGTCAATTGCAAGGATCGCCTTAGATGTCTTCTCCATAAAGGCTCTTACTATCAGAGCCGATATCGTCGTCTTGCCGGTTCCGCCTTTACCTGTCACAACTATCGAGAATCCCAGAAGGATCATCCTTCCAGTCTTGGGCAACATTCGAGGTCTCTGCTCGCGAATACTTTAACCTGTCGCTGCAACGGAATATGCTCGTGACATAACTTCAAACGGGACATCTGTTTCAATTGAGAACTGGCTTGAGTCGAACAGTATCGCCTAGAACACTTAGAGAGAGAACGCATGTGCACAGAGGCATAGATGTCTGCATCTAACAGGTTATACTTCGCGGACGGCAGCGGGCAATAACCCTTCCAAAAGACAGTCGAAGCTTCCATGATCTCTTGCCCTTAGCCGACCTTGGTTGAATCGATCGGTTAACATCTGCAAGCAGTTCAAGCTGTAAGGGACATAAGGGCTATATAGGAAAGCAAAATTTTGAGTTCCAAACATCCTCATTTGTTGCGCAGGTGAGAAACAATTGTCGAAGAAGGCGCTGCAGCTGAAAGTAGGAGAACTGAAGACCGACATAGCTCTTGTTAAAGATCTGGAGATCAGTGTCGGACGGATCTACGAAGAAACATGGTCTGAAAAGATTGGGCCTACGCCGTTCCCATCGGTCGTTGATTTGAGGGAATGGGACCTAAAGCTTCTCCAACGATACCAGCCATTCTACATGCCGTTCTGCGATTTGTGTTGCCTATGCACCATGGGAAAGTGCGACCTGACCAAACAGAAGCGAGGAGCCTGCGGATTGGATATTGCCGGACAGCAATCTCGAATAGTGCTGATAGCAGCATGCATAGGAGCTTCAACCCATACAGCTCACGCAAGGCACCTAGTGGATCACCTGATAGGAAAGTATGGCCGTGACCATCCCGTCAATATGGGTCAGAATGTGGAGGTAGAGGCCCCCATCATCAGAACGGTCTGCGGCATAAGACCCAAAGCTCTTGGAGACTTAGAAGACGTGTTGGACTATGCTGAATCTCAGATCACTCAGCTGCTAGCGGCCACGCACACCGGCCAAGAAGAAAGTAACATCGACTTTGAGTCGAAGGTCCTGCACGCAGGGATGATTGATCACGTTGCTCTGGAGGTTGCGGACATTGCACAAGTCTCAGCAATGGACTTTCCTAGAGCTGAGCCTGACGCTCCCCTCGCTGAGATCGGCTTTGGAGCAGTAGATATTTCAAAGCCCACAATCCTAGTGGTTGGACATAACGTTCTCCCTGCGGGGGCGATCATGGATTACATAGACGATCAGAAGCTATACGGTCAGATTGAAGTTGCAGGTATCTGCTGCACAGCGCACGACGTGACAAGATACAATCCTAAAGCCAAGATTGTCGGACCGCTTTCATGGCAACTAAGATTCATTAGAAGTGGGCTTCCAGACCTGATCGTTCTCGATGAGCAGTGCATAAGGACAGACACATTGGTTGAGGCTCAGAAGATCAAGGCGCCAGTCATTGTGACCAGTGACAAAAACTGCGCCGGTTTGGCGAACCGAACTGCCGACGATATCGAGGAGATTGTGGCTGATCTTGTGTCGGGGAAGATTCCCGGAGTCCTAATCCTGAATCCTGAGAAAGCTGGCGAGGTCGCTGTAAGAACGGCAAGGGAGGTAGCGCCGAAGCGGAGTAAGTTCAAGACGATACCGAACGAAGGGGAGATAGCTGCAATCGCAAAGAAGTGCAGCGGTTGTGGTGAGTGTAGAAGAGCCTGCCCCAATGATCTGCTCATTCCTGAAGGAATTGCTCAAGCAGCCAAGGGCAACACTGCACTCCTTTCTGAACTCTTGAACGATTGCATTGGGTGCGCAAGATGTGAGTCTGCATGTCCTAATGGCATACCTGTGCACAGCCTCATTGTTTCGGCGGCAGGCAAATCTCTCTCTCAAGAGAGATACAGGATTCGCGTTGGTCGTGGCGGAATTCAGGACGTAGAGATTCGTAATGTCGGAAGTCCCATAGTGCTTGGTGAGATTCCCGGCGTAGTGGCTTTTGTCGGCTGTTCAAATTATCCACACGGAGGCCGTGAAGTCGCGGAGATGGCTGAGGAGTTCGTGAAGCGACGTTTCATCGTGACATCTTCCGGCTGCGCCGCTATGTCGATTGCAATGCACATGAACGATGAGGGAAAGAACATTTACGAGAGCTATCCTGGCGCATTTGATGCCGGATGCTTCTCGAACGTAGGCTCCTGCGTGGCAAACTCTCATATCGCAGGAGCGGCCATAAAGATTGCTAGCATATTCGCAAAGCGCAGTCTCAGAGGCAACTATGAAGAAGTAGCTGACTATGTTCTGAATCGGGTCGGAGCTGTTGGAGTTGCTTGGGGAGCCATGTCTCAGAAAGCCGCTGCAATAGCCAGTGGATGCTGGCGTCTGGGAGTCCCTGTCGTCGTAGGGCCTCACGGCATGAAGTACCGGAGGATGCTTCTTGGCAGAAAGGATCGTGAGAATGATTGGTACGTCTACGACGCGCGAACAGGCGATAAGACGTATGTTGGTCCAGCTCCTGAGCACTTGTTCTACGCCGCGGAAACCAAGGAGGAGGCAATGGTGATGATCGCCAAGCTGTGCATGCGCCCCAACGACACCTCAAAAGGTCGAGCAATAAAGCTGACGCACTATGTCGATCTGCACAAACGTTTGTTTGGCACAGTCCCCGACGATATTCACCTGTTTGTGCGCAGGGCAACTGACATCCCGATAACTATGAAGGATGAAATCGAAAAGATACTCGCCCAGAAGGGATGGAAGGAGAGAAACATTCCAGATCCTACCTTATTGCCACGATTGATAAGGAGAAGAAAAGAATGATGAGCCAGCCGGAACCTTGGCAGAAAGCCGAGACTCCCGGTCCAATGAAGGCATTGGTGATATCCAAACCAGAGGTTGTCGTCGGGATGATCAAGAATGCGAAACGACCACTCTTGATAGTAGGCCCAGAGTCAGCGGAGCGAGAGATCTCCGGGGAAAAGGAGATTGACCAACTGATTCGAATAGCCAAAGCTGGAAAAATACCAATCGTCGCGACAAGCCGAGCAGTCATCGATTTCGTGAGACGAAACTATGGGCCCGTCTCATGGATGCCTGCCGTTGACATTGCGAATAGGCTGCGAGATGCGGAGTGGACAGGTGTGAAGGGGGAAGGACAACACGATCTTGCTATCTTCGCGGGAATGCAGTACTATGTCGAATGGTTGTTGCTATCGGGTTTGAAGCATTTCGGCGGAAAACTGAGAACAGTCAGCTTGGACAGATTCTATCAACCTCACGCCAATTGGTCATTCCCAAATCTGGGCGAAGAAGAGTGGCAGCAAAATCTTAGAGTCATACAGAATGGGCTTGGGAGGGTTCTGTAGTGTCGATGTTCAGTGACATGCCGGTCGATGTTGGAGTCATATATGAAGGGGAGAGAATCAGAAGGCCTGACATGCACCTGGAATTTGGCGGCCTCGATGTCCCTATGAAGTTTGAACTTGTGAGGGCCCGAACGATCGATGAAGTCAAAGATGGCAGTATGAAGATCATTGGCCCAGACATCAAAGATCTGAAGGAAGAAGGAAGTTACCCCCTTGGAATCTTCATAGAGGTTGCAGGAAAACAGGTTGAGCCGGATCTTGAGGGAGTTATCGAGCGGCGAATCCATGCATACTGCAACTATGTGGAGGGGCTCATGCATCTCAACCAACGGTACGATATTTGGATTCGGCTAAGTAAGAAATCGTTTCGGAAAGGTTTGAACTCCTTCGAAATATTAGGGAAGATACTCGTGAGGCTCTTCAAGAGCGAGCTTCCGATAATCGAGAGAATTCAGATAACCTTCATTACAGATCCTCCGACGGTTGAGAAGATGCTTTCTGAAGCAAGACAGATCTACGATGCTAGGGACGCTAGAGCACGGGGGCTCAAAGACGAAGAAGTGGACTCATTCTATGGTTGTATATTGTGTCAGTCGTTCGCTCCGACTCATGTCTGCGTGATAACTCCGCAAAGATATGCGAACTGCGGGGCAATCAGCTGGTTCGATGGGAGAGCTTCAGCGAGAATAGACCCGAAAGGGCCTGTATTTAGAATCGAACGGGGCGAGATGTTGGATTCGCTTCGAGGCGAATTCTCCGGTGTCAACGAGGCCGCGAAGGAGAAGACGCTGGGCGAGGTGACTCGAGTCTATCTCTACGCCGCCTTTGGCTTCCCCCATACATCATGCGGCTGCTTCGAGGCAACTGCCTTCTACATACCAGAAGTTGAGGGCTTCGGAATCGTACAGAGAGATTTCGTAGGGCCAACCGTGAACGGACTACCCTTCTCAACGATGGCTGATTCAACAGCCGGTGGAAGGCAAATAGATGGCTTCCACGGTCTCTCCATTGAGTACATGAGGTCTCCCAAATTCCTGCAAGCCGACGGTGGTTGGGAGCGAATCGCATGGATACCCTCGAAGCTGAAAGAGAGAGTAAAAGACTTCATACCGAAAGAGCTAGTAGAGAAGATAGCAACCGAGAACGATGTTAAGAACGTTGACGAACTAAAGACTTTCCTTCAGGCGAAAGATCATCCCTTGGTTGAGCGATGGGTCAAGGCTCCAGTTGAAGCAGTAGCAGAAGTGAAGATGGAGCCACAGACCATGCAGGTCACTCAACTTGCAGGGTTGCCAGTTGCATCGACGGGGGCAGGCACTTTCAAGATAATTCTCAAGGACGCAAAGATAACTGCGAGAAAACTCATCATCAAAGCGGCAGAGAAGAAAGGGTGAATGACGCGTTGGCGAAAGAAGAGGCTGAGAAGAAAGCCAGCGTCAAGCTTAGTTCAAAGATCCTTGAGCTTCTAGGCAAGTACAGCGAGGTAGAACTGGAAGATGTGGAGATCGAGGTAGGGGATCTTGAGATATGGCTCCAGCCACCGGTGGCAGGGATTCAGATTCCACGGGTCGCTCCTGCTCCAGCAAGAGCTAAACCAAGTGAGATCCTGAAGGCAGAATTTGTGCGACCTCTGAGACAGTACCCAGGCTCTATCGTGGAGGTTAGGCTTGGCGCAACAAAAGCTGACGGTGGCACGCGCGGAAAAGTGTTTGTTGTGGGCGGAGAGAAGAACCCCCCATTCTACCTCTCAGAGGGAACGATGCCACGCCTGCCTGTGATTGCGCTTGATGTCTTTGACATGGAGATAAAGCTAGCTAAGGCAGTGAGAATGCACGTTGAGGAGGTTTTGAACGATCCCGCTGAATGGGCTAAGCTTTCGGTTGAGAAGTTCGGAGCCGAGATGGTTAATCTCCACCTTGTCAGTATTGACCCACTAATCAAAGATACGCCGCCTCCGGCAGCGGCGAAAACCGTTGAGAAAGTTCTGCAAGCCGTCGACGTTCCGCTTGCAGTCGGAGGATGTGGAGACCCGCAGAAAGATCTAAAGGTTTTCGAGAAGGTCGCGGAGGTTACTCAAGGCGAGCGGATACTCTTTAACTCTGTGACCCTTGATATGGACATAAAGAAGACAGCTGAACTTATCAAAAAGTTTGGGCATGCAACGATCGCGTTCACTCCGATGGATATGAACAGAGCTCGTGAGCTCAACAGGAAACTATACGAGTACTTGCCACGCGAAGATATCGTAATAGACACAACAACAGCCGCCCTCGGGTATGGTCTGGACTACGCATTTTCGATTATGGAGAGGACGAGACTGGCCGGGCTTATGGGTGACAAGGAACTTCAGCACCCTATGGCGTCAGGCACGACCAATGCCTGGGCGGCAAGGGAAGCTTGGATGAGCCTAGCTCCCGAATGGGGCCCGCGAGAACTTAGAGGTCCCATGTGGGAAGTAGTGACCGCGCTAACACTTCTACTGGCCGGTGTCGACTACTTCATGATGATGCACCCAGCAGCCGTAAAGACCGTGCGAGATGTTACTGCTCAGCTTACTTCAGGCCGCAAGGAGGATCCCGAGAACTTAGCGAATTGGGTGACTTTGAAACTCTAGGTGACAGCTATGGCAGCGAGAGAGCTTAGCCCCATTGACGTATACACGCTGCTTCCAAAGACGAACTGCAAGCTGTGCGGCGAAGAGAACTGCATGGCTTTCGCAACCAAGATAGTGAACAGGGTTGTTGCTCTGGAGCTGTGTCAGCCATTGTTGGAGGAGCGGCACGCCTCAAACCTCGCAAAGCTGCAGGAGATTCTTAGACCGCCCGTGAAAGAGATCATCTTGGGAACGGGTAAGAGAGCTGTAAGGATAGGAGGAAAGCTGGTGATGTATCGCCACCAATTTGCGTACTTCAACCCTACTGCAATCGCAGTTGACATCAGCGACGAAGGTTCGGATGAGGAGATTGAGCAAAGAATCAGTAAGGTGGAGTCTCTTTTCTACGACTATATTGGACAGAGACTGAAGCTTGACATGATAGCTCTCAGATGCACCTCCAACGACGCGAAAAGGTTTGGAGCGACTGCCAAGCGGGTTGCCGAGCGAACAGAGTTGCCGATCATGCTTTGTTCCCTGAATCCTGACATCTTGGAGGCGGCTCTGGTCATCATGGGAAAAGCGAGACCACTCATATACGCCGCCACCTCTGACAACTGGAAGGAGATGGCAGACCTCGCGCTCATGTATCGCTGTCCCATAGTAGTCTCGGCGCCAGGTGATCTGACTATGCTAGCTTCATTGTCGGCAACACTGTTGGAATACGGAGTCGAAGACATTGTCCTCGACCCGGGAACCTTTCCCGGTGAAGGCATCGGTCAAACCGTGGACAACTTCACGATGCTTCGCAGAGCTGCCTGCGAGGAGGGAAATAAGGTTCTCGCGTTTCCTTTGATGGCAACTCCAATAAGCGTATGGTCACAGAAGGGAGAGATCCCTGAAATAGTGAAGTGGAAAGAAGCATACCTCATGTCTATGTTGATCACGCGATACGCCGACCTTATGGTTGTTAATAGTTTGGATGGATGGGTAATCCTCCCAAACTTGGTGTTGCGGCAGAACCTGTACACAGATCCTAGGAAGCCAGTCGCTGTTGACGCTGGACTTAGAGTATTCGGGAGTCCTGATCTGGCATCTCCACTGCTTTGCACCACAAACTTTGCCTTGACCTACTATACCGTTGCGTCTGACATTGAAGCCGGTGGAATAAGTTGCTTCCTGATTGTCATCGACACAGAGGGAATATCAGTAGAGAGCTCCGTCGCGGGAAGAAAACTTACCGCTGACAAGGTGGCAGAAGCAATTAGGACGTTTAAGGCCTCAGAGAAAGTCAACCACAAGAAATTGATAATTCCAGGCAGGGCCGCCCGCTTGAGCGGAGAGATAGAAGAAGCGACCGGATGGGAGGTCCTGGTAGGCCCAATGGACTCATCGGGAATCCCAAAGTTTCTGCAAGAAAAATGGAAGCCATGAAGTCATCTTGAGTTAGCTTCTACCTCAGTACGCTTGATCTGGCAGGAAAGAATCCATATTTGTTTCTTTGACGAATCCTCATTGATAGCTTCTTCCGATCTGTAGAGACGGTTTGCCGGCCATAACCAAAGAAAAGCAATATGTGAGGTCACAGTTACACTATATGTTGGTCCAGTTAAGCAACTCCTCACAGAACGACTGGTGGCATAGTGTCATGGACATATGGAAATAC
>Ga0315310_10000156_pt1 | contig 46159 bp, 42 predicted proteins | sample TDP5_MG_FD_203630 | JGI IMG/M metagenome (GOLD analysis project Ga0315310, IMG submission 203630) | Freshwater sediment microbial communities from Lake Towuti, South Sulawesi, Indonesia - TDP5 | ecosystem: Environmental > Aquatic > Freshwater > Lake > Sediment | place: Indonesia: South Sulawesi...
GACATGATAACTATTGATGGAACTAAAGGACTGGTCATTTTAGGTGAAGTCCCTACGATCGAGCCTGGTATCACAGAAGATCTAAAGCAAATATTGGATTGGGCCGATGAAATAAGATCCCTGAAGGTTGAGGCCAATGCGGATGAGCCCCTGAATGCAAAACGAGCTAGAGACTTTGGTGCTGAAGGAATCGGGCTTTGCAGAACAGAGAGAATGTTTAATGCTCCAGAACGACTTGGAATCATGCACAAAATGATCCTTGCAGATACCCTCGAGGAACGGAAAAAATATCTAAACGAATTAATGCCAATGCAGAAATCCGATTTCAAAGAGATTCTAAAAGTAATGGAAGGGCTTAAGGTAACGATTCGGTTGCTCGATCCGCCCCTACACGAATTTCTCCCACGCATTGATGACACCATAGAAGAAATCTATACAATGAAGGCAAAGAAAGCATCTGCCGCATCTATAACTGAGAAAGAAAAATTACTCCGCCGTCTGAGACAATTAACTGAAGTAAATCCTATGATGGGGCAAAGAGGTGTTCGTGTAGGAATAATGATGCCTGAAATATATGAAATGCAGGCAAGAGCGATAATTGAAGCGGCAACGGAGTTGGTTAGCGAAGGTGTAGATGTTCGACCTCAAATTATGCTTCCAAACGTCGGCAGTGACTTGGAGATGCGATGGGTTCGAGAGAAAATCGAAAAAATTGCTAAGGAAACTATTGAGGCAGCTGGAGTTGAATTGAATTATCAAATTGGCACAATGATGGAAATCGTGAGAGCTTGTCTCGTTGCTGACAAAATTGCACAATACGCCGAATTTTTTAGCTTCGGCACCAATGATTTAACACAAGGAACCTACAGCTTTAGTCGGGAAGATGCTGAAGCCAAATTCCTCACAAAATACTTAGAAGAAAAGTTAATCGTAACCAGCCCCTTCGAAGTCTTGGATAGAGATGGCGTAGGCAAATTGATGTCCATTGGAGTAGAATTAGGGCGAAAAACAAGACCAGATATCGAAATAGGCATCTGCGGCGAACACGGTGGAGATCCATCCTCTATTGAACTATGTCATATGATTGGATTGAATTATGTAAGTTGTTCACCATATCGCATTCCGATTGCCAGAATCGCAGCAGCTCAAGCCGAAATCAAACACCCACACAAGACATAATTCGACCTCATCTTATTTTCCCCTTTTTTTAGAAAGCACCCTTTTTTCAGATTTTACCAAAAATTTTATTTTTTTATAGTCCTATCTTTTTCTATATGAGGAACTCATGGCTTTCCTTTCTAAACTACAATCCACTTCCAAAACTAATCAAAACGGCAAACCCCGCACTTGCTTACTTTATTCAACGTGATTTATTAGATCAAAAACCCGGTGCAATAGAAACCCTATGGACCCTTCCTGAAGCGATGGCACTACTGAAACGCCAACAGGAATCAGGGGCGTGGACGATCAGCATCCTAAAACGCACTTAAATTCGCCCATTAATTATTTGTTGCTCGAAACATATCGAAATTTAGGTATATTGATCGAATTATATGGGGTTAATAAAGCGCATCCATCAATCGAAAAAGCCGCAAAATTCATTTTTTCCACCCAAATGTCGGATAGTGATTTTCGTGGAGTTTATGGAAGTCAATATTCGCCTAATTATAGTGCAGGAATTTTAGAACTTTTAGTAAAAGCGGGGTACCGCAATGACGATCGAATTCATCGCGCATTTCAATGGTTTCTTTCGAACCAGCAAAGTGGAGGCGGCTGGACTTTACCGATACAAACGCATGGCGTGAAGGCACCTGATTGGAAAACTATTATAAATTCGCCATTCGTATACCCGTTCCAACCAGAGAAACCATTCTCCCATTCGGTAACCGGCATTGTGTTAAGAGCCTTCGCTGCACATCCCCAATATAGAAACCATCCAGAGGCGCTGAAAGCCGCAGAATTGATCACCCATCGATTCTTTCTTTCGGATAGATATAATTTCCGAAGAGCTGCATCTTATTGGAAGTCAATCTCTTTCCCATTTTGGTGGGCAGACCTAATTTCAGTCTTGGATGCCTTATCTTTAATGAACATTCCAAAAACAAATCGAGGCATCGCCCGAGCATTAGATTATTTTAAATCCGAACAAATGGCAGATGGCACATGGAAGTTATATATCCTTAAAGGTAAATCGCTCCCTGATCTCCAATTATGGGTAAATTTCATTCTTTGCCGGTTAATTAAACGATTTTTTAGTTGATAATCTTCCTGAGTTTAGGATTCTTTTTGTCCAAATTAGTGCGAATTTTTCCTATTTCTATAAATATTAAGGAAAAAATCCTAGTATTCACCAGATTAAAGAAAGATGATATTGATGAAAGATAAATTTAAATTAGTGGGAACAAAAATTCCAGAATTCAGCCTGCCGAATTCACGCGGAGACACCCATAGCATTAGTGACTTTTTAGGAAAAAACGTTATTATTATTCTTCTGCGTGGCATTATGTGACCATATTGCAAAGGGCATTTAGGAAGTTTAGCCACGGAATATGAACGATTTCAAGAATTGGATACTGAATTATATCCTATAACTGCTGATAAATTCGAAAATGCACAAATACTGGATACGAAATACGCAAGAGGGAAATTTGCAGTGTATTATGATGCAACAGAAGAGGTAACAAAATTATTACACCAAGAATGGAAAGTATTGAAATTAGGCAGAATGCCAGGCCTACTTATTATCGACAAAGATGGAGTCATTCAATACGCTTATTACAGTAATTCGATGTCCGATATTCCGAAAAATGAAGTGCTGTTTGAGGCTATCAAAAATTTTTCCAGCTAGATTTGGTGGGAATGAAATAGAAAAGAAAATGACATTTTATTCCTTAGACTTCGCCAAAAGTTAACCAAATCACAATTTTTGAATAAATGAATCAATTCTTTCCTTTTTTAATCAAAAGCGTTTTAAGTTTAAGAGGGCAAGTTAAGATAAAAGGATAAGTTGAAAATTATGAAGGACATATATAATTGGGTCGGGCAAAAAATTCCCGAATTTTCATTAGAAAATACGCGGGGAGAGTGGACAAAAATCAGTGATTTTCAAAAAAGGAAGAAGAATGTGCTTATTTTACTAATTCGGGGTCTTATGTGTCCAGTATGTCGTCAGCATTTAATCAGAATAGCAAAGGACCTTGATAAATTGAAGGAATTGGATACTGAGGTATTCGTGATTACAGCGGATCGGTTTGAGAATGCGCGGCGATTAGAGTTGGTCTATGTAAAAGGAAAATTTCCGGTTTATTTTGATAAGGAGCACGAAGTCGTGAAGTTATTGAAACAAGATGTTAAAATTTTGCAATTAGGACGCTTGCCAGCAATTTTAATAGTAGATAAAGAAGGAATGGTACAATATGCTTATTATGGTAGTTCATTTATTGATATTCCCAGTAATCGACAGTTAATCAGAACATTAAGAAAGATTGAAGGAAAGGAAGAAATCTAATTGAAAAAATTAAATTTTATGGAGTTCATATTCGAGATTGCCTAGTTGGAGTTTCTCTGCTGCTTCGATAAGATTGAACGGATCCGCTTCAAAGCTATCCGCGTAAATGATTTTAATTTTATTTTCTGATGGTTCGGAAAGGACAGAACCCGGGAGTATTGGTGCCTGATTGATTAAATCGAGGCTCGCTTTGTCAATGGCAAGGGGATCCAAGCCCGCAAGGATACCAATATCAGGAACAAAGGGAGTATCACTATAAGGCGCACAATCACAGACGGGCGAAACATCTAAAATGAAATTTAGGAAGGCGAAATTTTCCTTTCCAACAGTATCTATCACAGCCTTTGCATTATCGACAATACGTATAGAAGTATCGCGGGGATTACACCAGGTCAGCTTTACAGCCTGCTGTTGGTTTCGACAAGCTTCCTGACAGCCAAGACAGCGATATCCTTCACAGAGTTCTGAAATTATAGAAAAGTCCTCGGTAATTGCCCCCCCAGGACAAATTTTTCTGCATTTCCCACATTGATTACACTTTGTTTGATCGATTTCTGGAAAATCCTCGTAAAAATGTAGCCTAAATTTTGAAGGCTTCGCCGCACAACCCACGCCAATGTTTTTGAGGGCCGCTCCAAGACCTGACCGCGGGTGTCCTTTGACATGAGCCACGGAAATGATTTTGTCCGCTTCGGCAATCGCTTTGGCGACATATACTTCTTTCAATTGCTGTCCCTGAACCTCTACTTTTTGATAGTCAAACCCGCGAAGCCCATCCGCAGGAATTAACGGGGCTAGACACGTTTCAAAGGTGTAACCGGCTTCCTGTGCATGTTGAAGGCGCCCAATTCCATAACACCGCGCATTGTGCATTCCAAGACCTGCACTTTCTGTAATGAAAGCATTAGCGCCTTTCTCATGGATTGTTTCGACTATTTTCCGGATAAATATGCTGCGGAGCGTCCTTGTTGTAGTTTGAGTGCCCCAATGCATCTTAACTGCCACATTATCATTTTTCTGGATGTCTATGCTTTCTAAAATGCCGCTTTTCTGAATCAACAATTTCAATTTGCTTACTAAACTTAAATCGGATTGGAAAAACGATGCCGTTCCTAAGGCTACTTCGGGCAAGTTTACCTCCGCCCGTGCATCAACCCAGAACAATTCACTCATTCTCATCTACCTCTAAAAAAGCCTCTTCGATTTCAGCATCGGGATTGTTAATATAACCTAACGCCTTTAGCGTGGAGATTCGACCACACCCGACAATTGCCACCTTTAATTTCTCAACATTCACTCATTCAAACGCTCCTTATTTAATTGATCTGAGGAAAAATATGACAATATTCTTTACGCATTTATCCTTACTAAAACAATTTCATAATATTTTTTAAAAAGTGAAGTCTTAATTGTCTGAAAATTATGGATATAGAACGATATTGATGGTTTCGACAAGAGGTGCCAATGTAAGTAAAAGAGCGGTAATAGGTTAAGAAAACAGAATGTGAAAAACATGAGAGAGCAATCATTAGAAGTGTTTGAGGAGTTCTTAGAACGAATAATTGGGACAAGTAAGCTCGAAATTGCTGGGGGCAAACTTGTCATGGCCTTTAGGGATGAGACCGAAAGAGAAGGATTTAGTTTAGTTAAACAATTTCTAGATATGTTTGGACCGATTTGGAATTCTTGGAAGCGAATTAAAGGTGTTCATCTGGTCTCTCCATTTTTCGAAGAAAATTCTCATATTTTCAAAGAATTGCTTTGCTCGGTCTTTCCGTTTAGTTACCATCGGGTCGATGTCTTTTGTCGTAAGGGGGGATCGGCGGTCGATTGTAATGGCTATATCGTTTATACTTATATACCAGAAGAAAGGGAATTAATCCAGAAAATATGTGAAAAATTCGGTGTAAATCAGCCGGAGCAAGAAATACTTCGCACTCTTCTTACAAATGCTTTGAAATCCCTTGACCCTATCCTTTCCAAATTGCTGGAAATTAATTATCGCTTGTTCATTGGGAAAATCGATTCCATTGACAGAATTTCAGGAAATGGTAAGTTGATGTTGAAAGTGGATTTTACCGGTAGAATCGGGTAAAAGAAATTCCGAGGGATTTTTAAGGGAATTTTCTGAATCAAGGATCAACTAAAGCCAAACTGTTTGCTTTCAAGTGAGAAAATGGCAGAATCAGAAAGTGACCGTTTTAAAGATTTTCTTGAACGAATTGTCGAAAAAAGTGGTTTAGAATTAACAGGTGGTAAACTTGCCACGGCTTTTCGGGATGAGACCACGCGAAATAATTTGCTCCTTTTAGAATTTCTGGATACATTTATGCCCCGCTGGGAATGGTGGAAGATCAAGAAGGGGGCACATCTAATTTCACCTTTCATCGAAGAGATGGGCACGCATATTTTCAAAATCTGGTTGAGCTTCATTTTTCCATTTAACTATAGTCGTCTTGAAGTCGAATGCGCGAAAGGGGGATCAATGGTTGATGCACAGGGCTTTGTGAATTACACTTATAGTCCGGAAGAACGAGAGTTAATAAGAATAATTTGCGATCAATTTAATATAGATACACCGGATAGGGAAGTAGCTCGGCTTTTAATGACAAATGCTATTAAATCACTGGATCCTACCATTTCAAAGATTATAGGAACTAATTACCGTCTGTTTACGGATAAAATCGATTTTTTTGAGGGGGAGGATGATGGCTTCTCTATTCGCGTGGGATTTGTAGGACGTATCGGATGAACTGAAAAATCTTTGGAACAAATGCCCTTATTCCATTTAATTTTTAATATCAATTTGAAGTTTTAAAATAAAATTTTCTTTTTACCTTAAAGATCTGCTAAAACCTTAGTTTGCACACTACAGTTGAAACCTATTAAAAGTTAATTAGAAAAATTTTTCATATACGGAAATAATAATTACAATATGAAAATTCCTTGGCTTTCGAAGGCGAATGAGAAGATTAATAAAATATCTTCGGATATAAAGAAAACTTCAGATAATATTGCGCTGAGTACTAATACAATAAATGAATCCTTAAGTGGAGCCACGGAGGAGATTAAAGAAACCGCACAAAATATTGCTAAAAGTGCTGAGACCATTGCGACCGCTGTTGAAAATTTCACGTGCACCACAACAGAAACCATTGATCGGTTTGAAAGTGCCATCGAACAGAGCATTGCAAAGCTCGTTGCTACAATTGAGGATTTTAAAAATGAAATTGTTAAAGGCGGAATTAAAGTAAATATCGCTAAAAGTGCAGGCTCCCTCGTACCCCGCCCTGAAGGGGGGTTAGTCCAAGGAATTACCAGTGGGATTCGGGACATAATTATTCCAAAGCGAAAGCCAAAAGAAGAGTCAGAATAATTTTAAAGATATTTTTAAACCCAATTTACATAAAAGAGTTCAAGTACTTTTGTAAGCCTCAAATAAATTGAATTTCAAGCTATTTCGTATCCCGATTCCGATATAAGCGCTCATAAAAGCAGATTTCGCGCGTTCAATAGGTCCAAAGAGGAGAAAATCGGAGAAAAGGCAGAGGACTGCAATTAAACTTGAATCCCGTAGTTCTTTCGTAGTCATTTCTTTATCGTATTTAGCGAGATAATAGGAAATATTCGCGGGACCACAGCCGACTGGAACACCAAAGAGATTTTTGAACAGGATATTCGATTCTATAACATCACCAATGGTTTCAAAATGCGTAATAACATTATCTACCAAGATTTGATTGATTCCTGCGCGTTCAGCTTGCTTCAAGAGGGAGGGATATTTCGGAGTACCTTCGGTCATGATTGAATATCGTTTCATAGGGGAGCTATCTCCGATATCATAACTGAAGAGAATTGCGGTTTTAATCCCTGCATCTCTCAATGCCTGTAATTCGGCTTCCTCATTTTTCCAAATAGAATCATAAATAATACGATCACCAACGCCAAGATCTTTAATATGCTCAGTTCCGGTCAATCGTGCGTTATAAACGCCATCTAACACAATGGGACCGTTAAATTCCTCGAGGGCGAAATTCAGAAACTTAATCATTGCTTTGGGCGTTTCGGCCACAACATCTAACGCGGAGGGAATCCCGTATTTTTTAGAGAATCCCATAAAATTTTTAATATATTGGTGGGCTTTCTCCTTATTAAAATCGCCATTCTCAGAATCTGTAATTAAATTATGCCCAGAATAGAAAATGCTGCCAATCAATACCACCGGATTTTCTCCTTGCGCACCGCCAAATGATACACCATCAATTGTATAGGTTCTCGGTTTTTCAATCATATCTTGTCTTATCTAAGCAAAGATTAATTAATTTATTCTATCAATTTTACTTTTTTCCTGCCTTATTTCAAAAACTTTAAGTAGTAATATATAAAAAAATATTTTTCCAAAAATGAGGTTGATGAGGTTTAATGAAAGAAGAATCCAAAGATGTTTATCGCGAATTGCAAGAACACTTGCATCAATTGCCTACTGGGGTTCCTGCCGCAAAATCAGGCGTCGATATTCGGATCTTGAAGTATATTTTTTTTGAAAAAGAAGCGTGGGTTGCTACTAAACTGTCCGAAATAAAACAAACTGTCGAAGAGATTTTCGAGAAATTGAAAGACAGTGGGATGTCAATTGAAGAATTACAGGAGACATTTAATACAATGGCGAATAAAGGGGGTTTATTGGTCAAAATTCGCGAAGATATAAAAAAGTGTGCAAAGTTATTATTTTTTTAAGGGCATGTTGGAGATGCAAGGAAGCCGATTAATGAATAAATTTTGGGATGACACCCTGCAATACAACCAAGAAGTCTTCGCCCAAGAAATATTGAGTACTGGCATTTCCCAGTTCCGTATCATTCCAGTTGAGCAGAGTATTTCACTCGAAAATCAAAACGGAATAGAAAGAATAAAGAATAGTATTTTATATTATTGACATACAATTTTGGCAAAAAACCTCTTTGCCATCGGCTTTTAATTTAATTTGGGAGTTTCTTAAGGGGGCATTACAATGAGGACATTGGGTAATAAAATTGTTACTTTTTAATTTTTCTTTAAGAAGGGGCTGATTTAAAGAATTGGTTAAATCTTCAGTAGATTTTTCGGTATTAGGGGCTATTTCAGTTATAATATCGGGTTCTTGGGGAATAGATATTTTTGATTCAATATAATCTGATCTTTCTTCGAATCCTATAAAGGAGATGGGGATTTCATCTGGCTTTGCTTGATAAATGTATTCTAAAAGTCGTTTAAATGGGATTTCTACATTTAGATTTAGCTTTGCGGAAGTTTCTTCAAACCCAATTAAGCCTTGCGCCTCCTTAAAGACTCTTATTTCGTCAATATTTAATATAGGATCGTATTCTTCATCAATTTTCGTCGCGATTAGGAAGATTGGAGCATTCGGCTCCTTAGATCTAATTAGTTGAAGCCATTCTTTTAGATTTAAGAAAGAAGTGTTGCTAGTGCAATCAAATGCAAGGATGACACCATTAGCATTCCGAATGAAATCAGGTAGTAAAAATTTGAACTGTATTTGACCAGATATGTCCCATATTTGCAATGTCACTCTCTCCCCCTTCACAATACTATCTTTGGTATGGATATCAATTCCGATCGTCATAATCTGGTCAATGAACTGACCAGTGCAAAATACTTTAGTCAGAGTTGTCTTTCCTACCCCTCCATCTCCAATGATCACAAATTTTAGGACGCGCGACCTTCCTTGGGACATTGATTCAGCTTCCATCTAATTATTTTTATAATTTTTCTATGAATCACTAGCCTTTTTAACTATAAGGAACAATAGGCAAAGATTGACTTCTTAATCTCTATTGAAATCTTTTGCGTCAGAAATCGCTTTTTGACCAGATAGAAGGTCTTTAAGATTAAAAATGAGATGAATGAAATCATTACCAATTTCAGCTGCTATTCGAGCATCAAAGAGAAAAGTAGCGAATTGGAATCCATTTAGAATAGGTTCAATTGGATAAATTGGGCTCCTTTCAAAGGGGATTAGATTATATTGCAAGAAAACATGAATTATAGAATTGAGAAAGGAAAGCGAATCTATTATAAATTCGAATGCAATCACTGCGGGGATTGTTGCCGATTCCTCGATATATTGTTAGAAAAAGAGGATATATTGAAATGGATTGCACAAGATAGCCAAGATATTCTTCAGTATATCCAAATTCAGCCAGAATCTATTAGTGCCGATTTTTTTATTAAAGCAGAGATGGAAGGCAAACTCGAAGAAAGAAAGGAAGAAATTTTAAAGAATCATTATCAATATCAAAGTGAGGATTTACAACGAGATTCCGTTATTTTTTCTTATTTATTCCTTCCAGAATTAGGCAATAATTGTATTTTGATTCCTCAGACATTCCAAATAGCCTTAGATGGTATGCAAGCAGGTATAAAATATATGTTTCTATCGAAAAATAATGGAGATTGTATCTTTTTCAGCGGAAAGAATTGTACAATTTATGAATTAAGACCCCTAATTTGTACAAGATTTCCATTCGACGATGATGGAACCTTGGCTATAAATGATTGGACATTATATGTATGCAAAGGGATAAAGCGAATTAAAAAGATTAAATAATACTTTAAAATATTAACAGATGGGATGAAATCTAGAATTTAAAAAGTGTGAGTGGATAAGATGACTCTTAAAACGCCAGAAGAATATCTTGAAAGCATCAAAAAACAACGATATAATTTATATTTATTTGGTGAAAAGATAGATAAATGGTATGAACATCCAATTATCGCACCAACAATCAATCCTGTTATAAAGACGTATGAATTAGCTCAAGATCCGCAATATCAAGACCTTATGACAGCAATTTCTCATTTAACAGGGGAACGAGTGAATCGATTCACACATATACATCAAAGTACAGAGGATCTAATTAAAAAGGTGAAAATGCAGCGGCTCCTTGCACAGCAGACAGGGTGCTGTTTTCAGCGATGTGTTGGGATGGATGGATTGAATGCAGTCTTTTCTACAACGTTTGAGATTGATGAAAAGTATGGCACAGATTATCATCAGGCATTTATCAATTGGTTACAATATATCCAGTCTGAAGACTTGACCGTTGATGGTGCAATGACTGATCCAAAAGGGGATCGTGGAAAACGTCCCTCTGAGCAAACCGATCCTGATTTGTATTTGCGAATTGTTGAAGAAAAAAAGAATGGGATCGTCGTCCGAGGCGCAAAAATCCATCAGACTGGGTTTCTCAATTCGCATGAAGTACTCTGTATGCCTACCTTATCAATGCGAGAAAATGAGACGCAATATGCAATCTCTTTTGCTGTTAATACGGCTACAGAAGGCATTACCTGCATTTATGGCAGACAGCCCTGTGATACACGGAAAATGGAAGATTGCATTTGTGATGTAGGAAATCCGAAATTCTGTGGGCAAGAGATCTTCGTTATTTTTGAAGATGTCTTTGTTCCTAAAGAGCGTATTTTTATGAAAGGCGAATATGACTTTTCAGGACCATTAGTAGAAAGATTTGCGGGGTATCATCGTCAAAGCTATGGAGGCTGTAAATCTGGAGTTGGGGATATAATTATTGGTGCGACAGCGCTGATGGCAGAATATAATGGAGTTGAAAATGCCTCAGCGGTTCGAGAAAAACTCGTTGAAATGGTCCATTTGAATGAAACACTCTATTCTTGTGGTATTGCGTGCTCCTATGAAGGGCATCAGACGAAAGCAGGAAATTATGAGATTGATTTTTTGCTTGCCAATGTATGCAAGCAAAATGTAACGCGGTTTCCTTATGAAATCTCACGTTTGAGCGAAGATATTGCGGGGGGCATTTTAGCTACCCTCCCTTCCGAAAAAGATTTAAATAGTGAAGAAGTAGGTCCGCTGCTAAAAAAATACCTCCAAACTAGTGAAACGGTAAATGTGGAGAACCGGTTCAAACTTATTCGATTCCTTGAAAATGCAAGCATGGGTACTACTGGATTAAGTTATAAGATTGAGAGCCTGCATGGAGCAGGGAGTCCTCAAGCACAGCGTATTATGATTGCACGTCAAGCACATCTTGATCAGAAAAAAGAACTAGTTAGAAAGATATTGGATTTATAATAATTTTTTAATTGAAGAAAAACCCAAAAATACTTATCCGAGAAAGGATTATCAAATATATATTAACTCCATCGCTTGAATGCTCCTGTTTCATTAAAGCGTTCAATGAGTTTTTCGAAAGGTTTTACATAGGCAGGATGTCGAATCCAAAGCGCTAATCCAAATTTGGGAAGAGGGTCCCATTTACTTTGAAAAATGATTAATCCCTCGGAATTATCGATGAAAAAGGCGCCAAAAGGTAAAGCTCCTTCAGCCCATTGATAAATTCGACCCCCTAAATTTGTAAGTGTATTTGCAATGGTTTCATCCTCAGTACTATCCTCAATCTCCCAGTTTAATATCAAAACCATATCATCTTTTTTCTCTTGCATTATAGCTTGAAGCTGATCTAAAATTTCCTTACGGGTCTGTAAATACGTGTGTTCTTTTACGGTTGGAAGGCATGCTAAGATCGAATTTTTAGATCGTATTAGAATCTCTAGAATATATTTTTTGATGCGTGCCTCTGAATTAATAAGCCATACGGAATCGCTTGGACTAGACCCTTTGAGTAAATCAGGGTTAACGTCGATTTTGGAGATTGAGTCTTTGATTTCTTGGAGATCTCTGTTTTCTTTTTCATATCGATTCCGTAATTGCTCCTCAAGAATCGTAACAACTTCTTGCGGGGGGACTGCTAAGTATTTGGATGTACGACCGGTCGGTTGTTCATTCACAAATCCCTTAATCACTAATCTTTTTAGTGAAGGATATATGTTAAATTTAGTTATGGCAGAAATATCTCCAATCTCACTTGCACTAAGTGGTCCGCTTGATAATAATGTAAGATAAATCTTTCTTTCATACTCAGTAAGTTCTAATCGCTCTAAAATCTTTTCAAGTTCTTCAAGAGACGCCATTGTATCCCCTGTAAATAAGAGCAACCTTATTAGATAACAAATTAAATATCAGATTATCATTCATCTCTTCAACTAATTTAAATCCAAACTTTTATATTATTGCAATAGTCTACAATTTTTAGTATACTACAATATACTACTTAAATCGAACGATTTAGAATATTGTAAAAAATTGTAAGATAAAAATTTTGTGATAGATATGAGCGCCCCGGGACCAAAACCCAGTACAGTAACCGTTACAAAAGGGGTCAGTTGGAAGACTATTTTGATTATTGGATTAATGATCGCTTCATTATCCATTCTGGCAGCATTACCTTTATCCTTTTTCTTCAACATAAATATAGGAAACTGGTTCGGGAATCTCCCACTGGATTTAATACCGAAGCCTGGCCAAATTCCACCATGGTACAATCAAACTCATTTACAGATGCCCGATGAAAATATGCAGATACCGGACTGGCTACAAAATTACTTGAATAATCAATCATCCGGAGCAGAAATTCCAGACTGGTTGCAGAATTGGCTACAGAATTTGCCAAACAATATGACAGGACAACTCCCTCCTGGCTCGATTCCATGGTGGTTGGCAGCGGGTGCGTTAGCTTATTTGCTTGTAGGAGGACAACTACCCGGGGGTGGAGGCATACCCGGAAATGGTGGAATTGGTGGCTTGCCTGGCATGGGTGGGAGCATGGGGACTGGCTTAGGGCCTTTTGGTACACCTGGAGCGCAGGTATGGGTAAGTGGGAATCTTCCATTCCGATATTGGCGAATTCGATCCTATGATTTCTTTGAGGGAAGAACTTGGCTGTTAGGCGATAATGCAACTGCAGCGTATCCAGGAGATAATACACCAGGGACAAATTATACTGTGATTTTCAGCGTAAATTATTCAGCACCAGGGTATGGAGTCCTGCCACTGCCGCTACTCTGGAATCGCCCAATGGTTCGCTCAGATTTGCAAGTATTTAATGAGTATGGTGCCCCTGCTACGAATTTAACTTGGACCTTAATGAAAGATCAGTATGATAGTGTGTTTTGGAATGCGACGATTGGTATTCCGGGAAAATATTACCTTGTTTATAGGGTGACCTGGGATACAACGGTGGATCTATCCGCTATAGAATCGAATGTGAATTCGGCATCTCCCTTGACTTTTATTGCAGACCCGCCTGGACCCCAAAATTATTTACAGCTACCAGATCTTTCAGCGTACCCTGCAGTACAGGCAGATATTCAATCCTTGATAAAAAATCCCGCACTTATCACTAAAAATACTTATGAAACTGCAAAGGCGGTTATGGAATATTTCAAGACGCGTTGGTATTGGGTGCCCTATCGGACTTCGCTTCCTGGACGTGATTTCGATCCTGGCTATCTTATTTCTCACAGGTACGGCAGTTCGGCAGATTTCGCATCCAATTATGTGACTTACCTGCGGTCGATGAATATTTCTAGCCGATTAGTTTGGGGTGGCTTCGGCTTTCAGAATGACCCACAGATGTCACTGGTAGTAGGTTTTCCAATGGTGAGACTATCGCATAGCCATTTCTGGGCTGAGGTTTGGATTCCAAATGCCACTAACACGGGTGGAACTTGGGTGCAATTTGATCCTTCACCGTTCCCGCCAACGATGTGGCAACCAAACGCAACCAATCCATTGCAATTAATTGAAATAGACATACGCCGGAATGATACCCGTATGGAAACTTCGCACTATACAATGCTCTTTAATGCGTCTGTTGCCTATAATACGCCTCAAAACCGATTTACCGATACTTTCAACCTCGTAGGAAGTCTGCTTCGGGATGGAACACTCCTAATAACAACATGGCTTAATGAAGCGGTTCAATATACGTATAAAGATGTCACAGAAAATCTTGTTCTGGGGAAATATTTTGGCGCCCTTAATAATTATGCATTTAATGAAACCTGCCGCGTAGGATTACATCGGTTCAATGTGTCTTTCTATGCGGTTCAGAATGAGACACGGGTTACTTGCAATGGCACTACACAAGTATTTATTGAAAGGTTAACTCCTTTACAAATCCAAAGGGGAGGTACTTTCACCGTATGGGCAAATATTACTGATGCATTGAATAAGAAACCAATTGCAGGTGTAGATTTGCGTGGATATATCGTAGAATTAGGGAGCTATCTTACTGATCTTCAGGGAGTGCGATTGACTAATATAACTGGGCATCTACAATCCCAGCATTGCTTCCCTAATATTGCTCCAGCAGGGTTTTATGAATTTCAGAAGCGGTTCAACGGCACTTTCTGGCTGGATTACCCCGAACCTTATCCAGATTACAGCGTAACAGTTCTGAATAGCGCAAACATTAGCAAGAACTTTACCATTTCAGTTATTGCTACTCTAAATATTAGTCTTCAAGTATCAGGCGCCTTTGGCGATATTATACCACGAGGCCATGATATTAATTTCAGCGGCACCCTTTTGTATGATACGCCAATTTCTAATAATTTAGTAACTATTTGGTGGGTAAATTCAACAGGCACCTACAATATTTCGGCAGATTATACTGATGCGTCGGGGTTTTATCAAACAATCTACAAGGTGCCAAATAATTACAATGATCCTTCCAGAGGAAATAACGTCTATATATTCGCAAATGCTACAACGATATTTGGGAGTTGTACTAGCAATCCTACTGCGATATATCGAGTACGATGTGCCAATTTTACAAATATTGTTTTTAGCCTTTCTAAAGGACCGAAATCCTATATAGTGCGGGCTATAGATAATGTGCATATGTGGGGAAGGCTGTGGGACCCACGAGGTATAGCAAGCGCAGCAAACCAGTTGATACAAATTTTAGTATATGAAAATAACCAATCTGTAGGTTTTTTGATAACAGATACAAATGGTAATTTTCAAGGTGATCTTCCCCTACCACTCAATCAACATATCGGGAATTATCGGCTCTATGCTCGATTCAATGGACAATGGTTTTATCCTACAGGGGCACCATTCATTCCTTCGAGTGCCTGTTCGAGCACGGTCAATTCTACTCATTCTATTGCAGTCGTTGCAGCGACCTATCTAACCAAAACGGTCAGTGTATCAGATATGGGGCGTAAAGTCACGCCCACGCCGATGATCGCTGGTGACCCTATCTATATTGGGGGTTATTTGCTATTCGATAATCAAACGGGTTATGAAGGTCAGCAAGTAAGAGCTTGGTGGATCAGAGCAGGGATAACAAGCTTGATTGGGAATGATATTACTCGACTCTCCCCATTAGGATACTATAACATTACTTACACTATACCTGTTGGTCAGCCAACCGGGAATGTGATTATTAAGGTAAATTATTCGGCAGGGTCGGTCCTGAGTTCATATATCTTAAATGCTTCTATCGATGTTGATCCTCCAGTGTTTTGGGCTGTAAATGTATCAATCAATTCCCTAACACCCAATGCAGTTATACGAGGGCAAACAGAGCTCACTCTAAAAGGACGAGTTGTCGAAAAGCATGGTATTAATATTCCCAATGAACGTGTTTACATTAAATTCGGAGGGCGCGACGCGCTTGATATTAATAATGCCCCAATTTCTGCTATTACTAACAATTCAGGATATTTTTCCACTAAATTTATTGTATCCGCAAGGTTTCCCGTGAATGCCCTATATGAAGTCAATGCAAGTGTAACTAACAGTTCTTTTATCATCAATCATGAAGATCCAAAAACCGTGAGGGTCAATGCCACAACTAGAATTCTTAATTTTGCGGTTAATCGAACGGGTTTTATTGGGGAAATTATAAGGGTTTCAGGAAATTTAGTGGATAATTTAGGTCAGGATCAGAGTGGAAAGGTTATTTTATTAGCAAATGGGAAGCCAGTTTATAATCAGAGTGTAGTTGGACCAATTTCATGGGATATACCAATTAAAAATGATCAATTTTTCGTAGGAGTTAACAATTTAACATTATATTATAATGGTTCATCAGTAACCTGTCCTTCTTACACCCAATTATTTCAAAATGTTCCCGAAGGTGCAGATATAAGAATTACAAATATCGCAGGCTACTCAATTTATGAAAATATCACACTAAATACGGGAAGCCGGGTCACGATTACCGGAACACTTAAAGATAACAAATCAAATATTGGGATCTATAATAGAGAAGTAAGACTTATTTACAACCATCAATTCCTTGCAAATGGCAGAACCAATTTAAATGGGACATTCAATATTGAAATAACTGTTCCCGATTATGTTGGAAATACGACGATCTATGTAGAATTTATTACAAATAAAACATATAAATCCAGAGAAATAACAGTGTATAGTGTTCGACCTCCCAATATTGGTGATATCTTGATACAATTTTTACCTTGGATTATTGGCGGAGTTGTTGGTGTAATCGTAATTTATTTGAGCTATACATTTATAGTGAAACGAGAACGGAAGAAAAAAGAAAAAAAACGAAAATTTGAGGGAATTAATCTGGAATTTATGAAAAATAAATTAGCAGCCTTGCAACAGGGCAATAGATTTCAAGAAGCAATCATTTATATATATTATATGTATTTAGAGTTAATCCAAGGCTATTACAGTATTCAACGGCATCCGAGTCAAACTGCTAGGGAATTCGCAATGGATATGGTTAAAAAAGTAAAAATTCCACCAGCATTAATTTATCCTTTCACGACCTTCTACGAAGAGGCACGATTTGGACAGCAAGAAATGGACTTAAATATGTTAAATGAAGCAAATAAACTGTTTGAAGAACTGTATAATTTAATTATGGGAGGTGCAAAAGAAATTGCCAAGGAACCCGCCTCCACCGCCTAAACAATTTAGTAAGGATTCTCCAAAGACTCAAAAAACACCCCCACCGCCACCGCCGCCCAAAAAAATAATTAGACCTCCTCCGAGAATACCTCCCGAACCGGTCAAGAAACCCCTTGTACAGAAGAAAGGACGAGGGAAAATTTGGATTGGCATTATTTTAATCATTTTAGGTTTTATTTTTACTTTTATAATTTTCAAAGGCATGAGTCTTCTTCCCATTTTAGGAATTCTTGTGATTTTTATCGGAGTTTATTCCCTTTATAAAGGCTTCACTGAAGTTGATAAGATTCTTACGCCTAAGGCAAGGAAAGGTAAAGCCAAACCACTTATGGTCTATAAGGAAAAGAAAAATTTGAATAAAGGAGCTATTTTTTTACTGGTTGCTTTCATCTTTTTTACTTTGCCTGTTTTTCTGACCATTTTTCAAGTTGGGAATGTACAAGACCAACCATATTCGGTCTTTAATACCACGGACGAAGGTTGCTCAATCTTTAAGGAGGATATCGAAACAATGGGATATAAAACGGCAGCAATTATTTCTTCTTATTCAGAATTGACAAAGTTCCCAGCAGATTATCCATTAAATCATACCATTCTATTTATTATTGGCCCTAAAGCATTTTTCTTTCCAACCGAACTGGTCGAGCTAAGTCAATTGATGGCATCAGGCGGTCTTGTAGTCATTTTACAAGATGATGGGACGGCAAATGAAGGACTATTCTTTCTAGGATTCTTTCAAATATTGTATGGAAAATTCTATGTAAATCCATTTGATCTTCCTTTTCAAAATGGATGGCTTTGTAAAGGATCTGGGGGGAGCAGTTCAGCCGCAATTTCGGTCTCGCTTACTTTAGCTGGGTCTTCCTATAATGTGGAATTCTGGACAGTTAGCGCTCTTGGAGGGACTATAAGCCCCTTCAAGTTAATTGATAATACCAGTTCAGATGTTTGGCTTGATGCCAATAAAAATCAAGAAAAGGATCCGGGAGAAATTACGGGGTCCTTTGCCGTCACAGCTGTTTCGGGTAACTTAACAGTCATAGGTGATCCCGATATCCTTACAAATAAATTAATGCAGGAACCGACCTATCAAAATCGTGCCTTTGCATCTGCTTTGGTAAGATCACTTACTAAAGGTGATCTAACTTGGAAAATTGTTTTCGATGAAGCACATCAAGTCAAGTATGGTTACAGCGCCAGTTTCTATTTTGGATTAATTATTGCCTTGGAAGACTTTGTGCTTTTAAGCTGGGTTTTCACACCACTTGGTCCCTATTTTGCCTTCAAATTAGTAAAAAAGTTCATTCCAAAGGGGGAGAAACCAGAAAAAATTCCGTTAAGCAAGGTGAAGCGGGAGGGTGAATCACTATATTCGAAGCGATTAGAGTGGTTTAAACGGCAACACCGATATGACAAAGCAATTGTCCTTTTATATAGGCGTTTAAAGAGAACTCTTACAGAGGTGTTACATTTAAAAGGTTTTAATATTGATGAATCAATCAATGGAATTCTAAAAAACTACCCTGAAGAAGAAATTGATGAAAAGCGGCTTGTTAAAGCTTTTGAAACACTTGAAGAAGTTGAAAAAGGAAAACGTATTAGTTTTGAAGAAGATTTCCTAAAAATTTTCTTAGAGATGCGCTGGATAGCGGATCTCTCCACTCCAGAAATAAGAGAAGGAGTTTCAGCGAGTGTTAAATAATAAACATGATGAATTAAAAGGATGTGGTAGAAATGAGTGATGAAGTAATGAGTGTGAATGAAGTTCGAGATATTGCTCAGCAGGTCTTGACAGAAATTCGTAAGGTGGTTGTGGGTAAAGGCGAACTTATGCAAAATATATTCATTGCATTGCTTGCAGATGGGCATGTGTTACTTGAAGGAGTTCCAGGAGTTGCAAAAACATTTATGGCTAATGCATTTGCACAAGTACTTGGTTGTTCCTTTAACCGTATTCAATTTACCCCAGATATGTTGCCAGCGGACATTACTGGAACTAATATTTTTGACCAAGAATCCGGTACCTTTAAATTAAAAAAAGGTCCAATTTTTGCAAATGTCGTCCTTGCAGACGAAATTAATCGGGCTCCTCCTAAAACCCAAGCGGCATTATTAGAATGCATGCAAGAACGGCAGGTGACACTAGAAGGAACTACCTATAAATTAGATCGCCCCTTTATTGTGTTGGGAACACAGAACCCGATAGAATTGGAAGGCACATATCCATTGCCAGAAGCGCAAGTAGATCGATTTCTCTTTAAATTGATTGTCGGATATCCTACGGATCAGGAGGAAGTAGAAATTATTAGTCGTAAACATTCACCTATCGACATACAACTTCAAACGATTACGAACCCTGAAGTTTTAGTGAAAATGCAGAATGCGGTGCGGCATATCCATGTTGATAGAGATTTGATGGAATATATTCGCGATATTGTGATTAGGACTAGAAAAGATCCACAAATTTTAATAGGAGGTAGTCCAAGAGCATCAATAGTCCTTTTAACTTGTGCAAAGGCGCGCGCTGCTATTCTTGGCAGAGATTTTGTTACGCCTGATGATATTAAAGCATTAACAATTCATGGGCTCTATCATCGCCTGATTCTGAAACCAGAAGCAGAACTTGGTGGAGTTTCTGTTCCAAGATTGGTTTATACAATTTTAGAGGAAATGCGATCTCCAATTTAGGCAGTGAGAGTTAGATGCTTACAAATCGAGGACGAGTTTTTGTCCTTGCTGGAATTTTCTTTTTATTTTGGGGTTCAGCTTTTACAAATTATTACCTGGCAATTTTAGGAATCGCACTCCTATTTATGTCCGTGGTTAGCTATCCAGGCTTTCAGGCCTCTGTACAAATGAAAGACATTCAGATTCAGCGAATTATGGACAAATCGAAAACTTTCGTGGACGATTTTGTCCATATTAAAATACGGATTCAAAATAAGGGCACAAGTACAATAGAGTATCTTGAAGTATATGACATATTTCCAGGCGAAGGAGCCTTCAAAATAGTTTTAGGCGAAAATAAAATTGGTACACGCATCGATGCCAAAAGTACTCTGACCTTTTCTTATATCTTGCAGCCAAAACAACGTGGTGAATATAAGTTGGGTCCATGTCGAGTAATTATAAAGGATCGTACAGGATTTATTTTTGAAGAGAAGGAATTAGAGGAGTATACCACGTTGTTGGTCTATCCTACCTATGAAGATGTTCGTCGAATGAAGAGTTTTGCATCACGGCGCCGAGAAGGCATGGTTTATGGCGCACACCGGACCCGCCAAAGAGGGATGGGATCAGAGTTTTATGGACTTCGTCCATACATTCCTGAAGATGAATTTCGGCGGATCGATTGGAAATCATCCGCTAGAAGCGGAAAATTGATGATCCGGGAATTTGAAGCAGAAAAAAATATTCGTATGATGATTTTTTTAGATGCATCTTCCTCAATGATAAGCGGAAGTAAGTTTGATAATAAATTGGAATATTCGATTAGGGCAGCATTATTATTAACTCACCTTGCCCTAGAACGTCATGATCATGTTGGAATAATCGTTTTCTCTGATAAATTACATTACTATATTGAACCAAAAGCTGGTCAAGGGCAATTTTTTAGAATTCTAGAAGTGTTAGCACGAGTAGAAGGGACTGGCAGGAAAAATATTTATGGGGCAGTCGATTTCGTTGTGAGACGAATGAAGAAGGACTCCTTCTTTTTTATTTTAACAGATATGGAGGAGACAACCCAGTATTTCCTGCAAGCTATGATGCTTGCAAGATCTTATAATAACGAGATCATTTTGATTACACCTTTTGGACCTTTTTTTGAAGCAGGTCCAAAACTGAAAACCCTCGATTTGGCACTATTAGAAGCTATCTCTGAGGAACTCTGGGAACGCCGGTCTGATTTGAAGAAGCAGATTGGCAAAATGGAAATCAATGCCATTGACGTATCCCCACAGGACTATTTCCCCACAATCATCACTGAATATTTAAATGCCAAAAAGAAAGGAGGAAAAGGACTCATATAGTGGGGTGAATCATATAAATACAAAAACTATCTTACATGTACTTCGAGGAATAACACTTGTAACATTCATTTTCGCACTGTACTGGTTGCTGAATATTATCATCTTTCATCCATGGAAGCCATCGACACCCAGCACCCTCGATCCCCTTGCCTATCCCTTCACAATTGGAGATCCTGAAATCAATATTGGAAATGCATTCCTCTATTTCTTTCTATACTCTTTTGGAATACTAGGGCATCTATTCACCGGTGGAGCAACTAGATTTCCATTCGATTGGAATCATTTCTGGGATAATTACTTCGTATCGATTTATTATTTTGGATTTGACATTTGCATCTTCGTAGCAGTTATTTCAATAATAATTTTCTTAAAGAATTGTAATCCGGATTGGTCTTTTCGAGCATTTGTATCGATAATGGGAATGTTAATTTTGGTTTCTTTAACCCAATATGCCCATTATCTCAGTCCAGCTGATTTAGCATTGCCTGCTGATTGGAAAACTATAATTACCATGGTTTGGACTATTATTTTTACAATTTTTGGAGTTTTACTTATTAAAAAGGCATTTTCTAATTTGTTTAAGAAGAATTCCCGGACTATTTTTTATTTTTGCTTCGCTTTTTTTATTTTAACTGTGAGTTATACTTCTGCAGGACTTTTTTCAACAATTCCCTCATTCTACTTTGATTCACTCTCGAATTCAATAATAAATATGAATTTTTTGATATTCATTACGAATCCCATTTTCCTTGCAGCATTTTTCACATTTTTATTTCTAGAAATAACCTACTTGACAGCATATAATTTCGTGGTCTCGAAACCTGCATTAGAACGAGAAAAAACGATAACTGAGCAATTAAGAAAATTGGAACAGTTGGGTCAACAAAGCACGGAAGCATTACAAGCGAAAGCAGAATTACATTCAATTTCAATTCGCCGATTTTTTAGTTCAGAAGCATTCGATTTCATGCGAGAAGTGATTGATAAAGGCGTGTATGATAAAGCGGCGCAAACAAAGATGGCGAGTTTACAGGATTTCCAACATTTACAAACCTATTTAGAAGATCTATACGTAAAAGATCCTGAAGCCAGAAATAGTTTGACTGCCAAAGGGTCTCTGCCTTCTGCTGAAAAATTAGCAAAGGCATCATTAAAGGGGACTACTTATCGCGTATTATTAGTTTTTTTCCTTATCTTTCTTTGTTTCAGCCCAATTCTCTTTTTCAATATCTTATCCATTATTCCAAGTCCTATCCCCGCCTATCTTGAAGCTCTAACCATAGCTGCGGTCATTGCAATTGCCCTTCCCTTAGTTCTGCTATTCCCGACCCTGGCCACCATTTTAAAACTGAGGCGCCTCCCAAAAATTAAGGAGGAAGAAGAGGAGATGAAGGCAAAGAAGCCCATAGAAAAATTAGTTTTAGAACGTTCTGGTGAAGCCTAGGAAATATAATTAAGAAATTCGAGAATAATAGATAACTTTAAAATAAATTAAAATTAATAAACAAGATAAACTTGAGACCAGATATCTGGTTTTGTAATGAAGGATACTGCGACATTTGTTATAGTTGTTAATCGCTGAGAATCTTCAATAGTTTCTAAGACTTTAATCCAAACTTCATCTAAACCTACTAAAACAAGGCGTTTAGGACCACCAATCGGACGATCTTCTTCATCAAATTCCTTTGGTTGGGGAAAAAAAAGCATTTTACAAATTCCGAGATCTTTTGAAATCCCCATGATAAAAATGCAAGACTCTAATGGAACGGTTTTTCCAGTCGGATCTCTAATATCAGTTTCCTCTTCTGACCTTTTTATATGGAAATAATGTGGATTTTCAGAATTAAGAAGTTCTTCCGCTAATAGCATTTTGAAAACGGGATATTTTTTATTAAATAACTCTGTATCTTTTAAATCAACCAATAAATTCATAAAACCCTCTTTAAACTTGAATTTAACTATCCATTTTAGGTTAGGTTTTTCTTTATTGGTCCTCAATTTCTCACTTCAATTATACCAAACCATTCCATCTTAAAATTTAATAAAGAAGTAAGCAAAACTAAAAATTATGGGTCAAGTTATGCAATTCGAATTGGCTCCAATCCCCCAGATTTTCTTTGGTTCGGGACAAATTCAAAATATAGGACCACTTATCCGACCTTTTGGGTCACGAGTTTTAATTGTAGCTGATGAAGCAGCATTAAAGGCGGCTAACCTCGAAGAAATTTTAACAAACAATCAATTAGAATATTGTTCTCTTCTTATTAAGAATGAGCCCACAACGGAAGATATTGATAATGGCGTTACAGCTGGACTGGAGTTTGAAACAGAAGTTGTTATTGGTATTGGAGGTGGTGCCGCATTAGATGCGGGGAAGGCAGTTTCTGGGCTAATTACAAATGGGGGCGTTGCAATTGATTATATGGAGGTAGTTGGTCAGGGACTTCCAATTAAATGCCTGCCTTTACCCTACATTGCTGTGCCGAGTACAGCGGGAACAGGAGCCGAAGTAACTAGGAATGCAGTCATCATTTCACAAACTGATAAATATAAAGCAAGTATCCGGAGCCCTCTTCTTATCCCAAAAATCGCAATTGTTGATCCTTCACTTACTTTAACAGTTCCAGCAAGTGTCACGGCTTCGACCGGACTTGATGCCCTCACCCAATTGATCGAAGCTTATATATCCAATAAATCTCAACCAGTCACAGATTCATTGGCATTATTGGGCATTCAAAAAGCAGTAAAATCACTCCAAATTGCCTATGAGCACGGCGATAACCTTAGTGCACGTGAAGATATGGCACTAGCTGCCTTATTAAGCGGGATTTGTCTAACTAATGCTGGTTTAGGAGCAGTGCATGGATTTGCTTCCCCTCTTGGTGCCAGCATCCCGCATGGTGTTGCCTGCGCTGCACTTTTAGCAGCAGTGGTTGATCAAAATATCCGAATCCTGAAAGCGAATTCTCCAACAATAGTTAAATATGCAAAACTCGGTGAATTAGTGGCGAATAAAACTTTTAAAAATACTGCTGAGGCTCATCAAATGCTTGTCCAATATCTCCGCAATTTGACGAAAAGACTGAAAATTCCACCATTATCCAAATTTGGGCTGAATAAAATTGATATTCCTGATATAATCAAAAAAGTTAAGAGATCCTCTAGCATTCGTTATAATCCAGTTGAACTTGATGATATAATGCTTGAAGAAATTCTAATTCAGGTAATATAAATTCTATTAATTACTCATTATATTGGTAGCATGAATCTTATCAATTTTTAACCAGCTTCTCTCTTATTTTAAGATTTGTTCATGTTTTTTATGTTTAAACTTATTAAGACCATAAAAATTATACTATTTTAGAGCCTTTTTTATAGGAGGCTGTAATATGACACAAGGTCTAGATATAAAATATAAAACCGTGCAGAAAATAAAACTTCTGATGGGAATAGGTCTAGCTTGGAGTTCTTGGATGCTTCCCTTAACGATTGTACTAGGTGTTTTTGCAATTTCAAGTATTGAAGTAGCAATTATGTTTTATATATGCTTGGGATTTTTCATAGGTGTTTCAATATTAGTTCTTGCAATGGGAATTTGGTGGATAAACCGTTATTATGAGTCATTCCAGTTCGAAATGTTAGAGGAAGGGATTCTTATTTGTGAAGGTGTTATTACTAAAAATGAGAGACATATTCCATACGGACGGATTCAAAATCTCAATATCGTGAGAGGAATTATTCAAAGACAATTTGGAATAGCCACACTGTTGATTGAAACAGCCGGATCGTCAGCTGTAGCTAAATCCCCTCATATGACTGCAGAAGGCCAAATCCCCGGCATTCGAGACCCTAATGCTTTGGTTCAGCAAATCCTGCCTAAACTCGGCTATAAAAGAGAGGGCCTCACAGTAGAAATTCCTTCTGAAGAAAAAGCCCTAGAAATCGATGTGCTTAGAGAAATCAATGAAAATTTGAAAGAAATCCGGAGTTTATTAGCAGAAAGAAATTAAACTATTTTAATTTATTTTTTTCTATTTGTCATTATTATTATTACAATATCAAATATCCTTTTAAATATTGCATTTAGAATAAAAATATCGAAAAGATCGCCCTTATTCTATAGTCTAACTTTTAAAGAATGTTGCGAATAGTTCAAAAATCAATAATTAAAATAATCTTAAAAATGTGAAATTTGGCTTAAATAAAATATATCAAAATTAGTTGAATATCAAAGATATAAAAGGGAAAGATATGCCATTTTCTTATGGAGACTTACCTGATACAATTAGAACAAAACCGTTTTGGCCCCTTTCACGTGTCCTATGGTTGGGATATACGCAATTGGGCTATGATGCATTTGAAAAGGCATTGCCTATCATTCCTGAAGTCGCCTATGATTTTATCAAAATTCGGCTTGATGAAGCGATAATGACAGAGCAAGACTGCATTAAGGGGATTCTTCAAAGTCCTGAGAGGACAATGGCGTATTTACTCTTCCCTCCCATAACAACCGTGCGGACTGACCTGCAACAGGGGCTATCAAAATTATTATATGGAGATTCAATTGATATTTGCGTCGTAACGCCTAAAATGACCTTAGAATGTAGTCCTCCGAATTTGCGAAAGAAAGAAACATATCAGAAGGAAGAGTTTGAATGGAAATTCCCCGAGGGGAATCGGGTGAATCCGGAGTTGTTGGAAATGTCGCTGGAGGAATTCTTAGATGGGGTATTACTTGATATTACGCCAGAATTTCCCCTTGATGGGGAAATCACCAAAGATTTAATAATTTCCAAGGGTATTGGACGTAAAACCGCTTTTGTAAAATAATTAAAAAAATAGTGCTGTGAGCTAAATGGTCGCAATTGTGAGTATTGGAGAGGTATTATTAGATTTTATTGCGAATGAAGAAAATATCAATCTAAAGGATGTCGTTTCTTTCGAGAAATACCCAGGCGGTGCGCCAACGAATGTGCTGGTAGCTGCGAGTTCGCTGGGAGCAGAAACGGGATTAATTTCGCGGGTGGGCGAAGATCCATTTGGCGACTTTTTAGTTGAGACCTTGCAAACCAAAGGCGTGGATACGAGCCAAGTCACAAGAGATAGGGAGCACCATACGGGGGTAGTTTTTGTAGAAGTGAAAAAAACCAAACCAAATTTTACACTATATACCAATGTAGCTTATAATTACATGAATAGTGAGGATTTAGATTCCGAATATATCAGAAGCGCAGAAGTATTAAATTTCGGGAGTGTTACGCTATTGCTGGAACCTTCACGGAGTACAACTTTCGAGGCAATTGCAATAGCAAAAGGGCATTGTGCCCTTTCTTGTGATGTGAATTTTCGGAAGGATCTCTGGAAAAATAAGGAAGGAGAGATGTGGGAGTTAGCGGAGCGTGCGCTAAAAGAAGTGGATATCTTAAAAGTAGGCTCGGATGAGGCCATTCAATTGGGGCAACATCTTAATCCGAGTCGAAACAAACCCACTTTAGACCAGGCTTTAATGGATATTTACACGATACTTACGCCACAATTGATCGCAGTGACTATGGGTGAGAAAGGAAGCCGGCTACTCTTCATTCAAAATCAGGAGGTGCAATCTGATATTAAAATCGGGGTTTATAAAGTCGCAACGAAGAGCACAGTAGGGGCAGGAGATGCCTTTTTCGGATCTTTACTCTACACACTTCATAAATTGCAAAGATTCCGTGATCTTAGTAGTTTAACGGAGAAGGAATTGAAACAAGCCCTCACATTTTCAAATACATTTGCAGCCTTCTGCACAAAAATGAAAGGGGCTTGGAACCACCCTCGAATTGAAGATTTAAATGTTAAAGAAATTACCGAAAATTATCTAAAATAAAGACAATGTCAGCAGGAAATGGAGAAAGATGCTTCAGCTAGTCGCTATGGACCTAGATGACACTCTAGCCAAGACGAATCAACCCATTCTAGCTGAAACATTGGAATTGCTCCACCAATTACAACAGATTGGCATAATACTCGTGCTCACTTCTGGGAAACCGGCGCCTTATCTTTCGGGCTTAGCACGTCAGAGTGGATTAGAGAATATAATACTTATGGGAGACAATGGGGGCGTCATTTACTTCAATCAGGAGTTCCCGCCCCGTCAACCTACCGTCCTTGAAATGGCCAGCGAGGCAGCGGAGGAACTGCTTAAAATGCGGAATCTTATGTTGGCAGAATTTGGAGAAACAATATGGATTCAACCCAATGAAGTCACATTGAGCATCTTTGGCAGGGAGAATAATATCGATAAGGTTTATGATTTTTGTGATAGAGTATTTGAAGAGGAGCAAATAAAATATTTGAAAAATTTTAAGACGGTAGGGGCGCTTGATATCATTCCGCTCAATATTGATAAGGGAGTTGGTTTAAAACTCATTCAACAAGAATTGTATATTCCAATGGAGAATACAGCGGTTATTGGTGATGGTAGAAATGATGTTCCTATGTTCTTACAAGGAGAAATAAGAATTACCTTTCCGAAATCCGCTGAGATTTTTAGGCATCTATATCCTAAAATTGTTAAAAATGTTCAAGCGGCTCTAAAATTTTTACTCGATTTGACTTATTCCGAAAGAATTGAGACATTGAACAACGTATAGTTTTACAATTAAGTACTATTATAAAATAGTTTTTTGTTAAACTTTATTTTATAAATCTTAATATATTTTTGAAACTGTTTCTCAAAATCCTATAAAAAGCTATGAAATTCTATAAAAAGTTAGTAGTTTAAAGAAGTTATTGGGGAAAAGATAATCAAATAAACAAATCAAAAAAATGAAAAAATTAAATTTGTTTTTGTGTAACTGTTTTCGAGTATTTACTAATAGTTAGAATTTTATTTTAAAGGCGTTACTTTTGTATTAAGATAGGATTTTAATTCATCAGCACGTTTTAGCCATTCTTCTTTGGATTCTTTTGATTTTCCTTCTTTTCCTTGATACATTGCGATTACTAGTTTATCCCTCTTGCCGACAAACTTTCCACCCTTATAATCCAGTTTGTGTTTAATCACAAATTCAGTTTTCTTTGCGACTACTTGATAGATGGAATCTAGAGGGATTTGAAACACACTTTTTGCTTTCGAGCCAGATTTAGCCATATCCCATGCGGAGCTAGAAAAAGTTACTTTCATTTTGCCTTTGAAATATATTTTTTGATCTGTTATTACATATAAGCCAGTCAATCGGACTCCGTAACCTAGAAATGTACCGACGAATCTAGAAACAATAGTTTCTCCTGCTTCTTCGATCAGAGGTTGAATCTCAGGAAAATTTTTGTTTGTAATATCAGAATACCATTCCTGCATTTTTTTTCATCCCAATTATTTTAATAGATTTTAAAAAAATTTGGTGAATACAATAGGGATATTTGAATTAATAAGATTTTTGAATATTGGTTGAGATTTAGTTTTTATTTTATTGCGCGCTATTTTTTTAAGGGATTGAGAGGAAGCAATCAGTTTAAATTGAATAGCATTGGACCATATATGCATTTCCCCACAATCGCGGCATATATATTTTTCAGGTTCAATTTCTAGCCATTTTACATACAATTTTGCAGTTTTTTTCATGAATCCCTTTATTTTACCGTGAATTTGACATGTGATCAACATTGAAAGCGATGTTATTAGTCTAATGGTTTTAAAGATTCACATTTGAAGGGGATTTCCTCTATTCACTTGAAAGCAATTTGTCTTGCAGCACTTTACAGGACTTTTGATACCAATTACCCCATACGAACTTAAATGGTTGGTCTGTGGCGGGGAAATTGCATTTTGCGGAGGGCCAATGATCCAAGGGAAATTTTATTGTGAGATGGTAGGGAAGTCTATGAGGATTGTAGTCCCATAAGCGAATCATTTTACCATTGTTCAATTGATTATTTGCCCACTTCCAATGCTCGGCCTCAGTATTTACGATTTTGGCTTCCTGCAACATATCTTTGCTATACGCATTATCATCATCCGCTGGATAATTATATGCCAGAAAGCATGTCAATTCTTGGGAGGGAATTTTCGTCCAATAATCCCATTTCGTTTGGGTATGCCCCGTAAGAAAAACAATAATTCTGTTTCGCAGTTCGCTCAGGGTGGGCCAGTTATTGTTTTGCATCCCAAGATTTTCAGGCGTATAAAGCTTATCGGGGGTAAATTTATCGAGCAGGGTCTGATTTAACAAAATAATTTCCTCAGTGGCATGCCTTGCTACTAAGTTATTTTTAATATCAATAAAAAGCGTTATGGGCTCATGATTTGGATTGGCATCGGACCAATTCTTTATGAGTTCAAGCCAATCATCAAAAATAACCCCCTTAAGGTTCCCATTGGCATGAGAAACGCCTTCACCGCCTCTAATGTGTCCGATTTTAAAATGGCGAATCTGTTCAAAATGCGGATTATGAATATCAAGCTCTATGCCCCGAATCCCCCGAGTTAATTGCGATTTAATTCCCACTTTTATAGCATAAGAATTATGAGTAGTCATAAATACCGTTTTATTGTAGGGTAATTCCTCATTCAATTTCATATAAATCCCTCATTTTTGCGTTTATGAAGGCATTATCAGTAAATTAATTTGTCTAGATATCAGAAAAAATCGTTTCTACTTGAATTTGAACCCATCTTCTGATTCGGGAAATATATTTGTATATTGGATGCCTTGCCTTGGCGAAGCCATCATTTCTTCAACGGTCTCACGCCATTTTTTGTAATGAATAGTTGCTTTATGTGCATCTACCCCGCCGTCCCTATAAATTTCATACAACAAAAATTGATCAGGATCATCGTTCGATTGTAGAACATCAAAACGGATATTCAGGGGTTCTTTTCGGGTATTACGTGCATTCTGCAGTGTTGCTTTTATGAAATCCTCACGATATTCGGATTTTACATAAATTGTGACACAATAAATAATCATTTCTCAATCACCACTAAATTCTTCTAATTTCTTCTGAGCTCTTCTATTTTCTTCTATTTCTTCTAAACTCTTTACATTCTTCACTTTTTTATGATATGAATTCATCTAAGCTTTTCTGCTTATAATATTTGTCGTGGGGAACTAATTACAAACTATAAATATCTTCTTTAAATTGTTAATATTCAGAAATAAAACTAGTGACTGAAATGCATGTAAATGAAGCAATTTTAAATCGAAGAAGCATTCGTAATTTTACGTCTGATCCGATTGTTTTCGAAGATTTGATAAAAATTATGGAAGCTGCAAGATGGGCTCCTACTGCAATAAATCGACAGAAAACTCGATTTGTAGTAGTGACAGATAAGGTACTATTAAAGAAAATTGCGGAGAACGCAAAAATTATTTTCTTCAGGCAGAAGCATGCAGCACAAGCGACGGCCATGATTGTAGTCTGTCTGGATTCAACAGCGTGGATAGAGGAAGTAGGCGCTGCAATTCAGAATATCTTGTTAGAAGCATACTCCTTGAAAATTGGATCTTGCTGGATCGGTGCTTTTGAAAAAGAAATAGTGCGCAACCTCTTGAAAATTCCACAATCTTATAAATTAATAGGCTTGATTCTGTTGGGATACTTCTCAGAACATCCAAAACCACCACCTAGATTGGAATTGGGTCAAATAGCCTTCTTGAATCAGTGGCGAACACCGTTAATTAAAGTAAAAGCAGGGATTCTCCCAAAAGCTGGAGCCCTTTCATTTATTACAAAACAACTCATAGAAACAAAAGCAGCCTTAAAAGAAAGTCCCTTAGCAGATTTCACTGAGTCGAATGAGTGAGAGCAATTATATTGAATTACATCAACATTTCTTCCATTTCACATAATTTCTGCCTTAGGAAGGGATTATAAAATAGAGATCATCATAGAGCCTTTTTATAATTTGATAATTTGGTCATTAAACTTGTAATGCTAGTCGTTTAGGGACGATTAATACGAAAAAGTTGATTATCAAATTTGCGATGTGAAATTAGCGTATCGTGAATGCGTTTAGCTAACCCAATAAAGTCATTATCAAAAGAACATATTATTATTCCTTTATGAAGCGGAACTTATTGATGTAGATAAACAAAATGCTTCCGATTAAATGTTATTAATATTCGCCCGTTATCGGAGGCATAGTTAAGTACTAATTTATCAGACATTGCTTGCCCTGCTTCCCCTGTTTCTTGAAAAGTAACTACATCATGCCCAAGTCGCCGAAGTTTCTCAACAACAGGAAGGGGAAAGTTTTCATTTGCCTACAATCTCGCCATTATTTATGCTGCCTCATTTTCAGAAATTTGGCGGTCTATCTCTTCTCGATGAGCTCGATAATATGCCCATGCATTTGCAAGATCCTCTGCCCGGAGTGTTGGATAGCATTGCAATAACTCTGCTTCGCTTGTTCCTAAAGATTTAGCTTGTACCAACAACCATACTGGAATTCGAGTCCGAATAATTCGCGGTTCTCCACCACAAATTTCAGGATCACTGACAATACCAGGAAAAGCATCTCCTAGATCACGTACAATCCATTGAAGCAGCTGAGCTTTTTCAGCACGGGTCATATTCAACAAAATTTGTTCTATTTCATCTAATAAGCCCATCAACATTACCTCTATTGATTGAAAACGATCTTTTATTCATTTGTTTAAATTTATTAAAAGTAATCCCTTTAATTTTTCGAATTTGATGGTCTCTTTTTATAGGGAATGATGAAAGGAACTTGTTTTTTATAGTTCTGATAAGCCTCGCCAAATCTGTTAAATAACTCTTTTTCTTCCCATTTCGCAACAAAAATAAAAAGAATTATGAATAGAATGGTTACAATAAACAGTGGAGTTAGTAGAAACAGGAAAGCCCATCCAAATAGGAGGAATATTACTCCAAGATATAATGGATTTCGAGTATATGCATAGATTCCATTGGTTATCAATTTGCTCTCCGTTCCTGATTTATAGATTTCTTTACCGAAGGCCCTACGGATGGTGAGTGCTCTAAGAGCGCTGATTAGAATAAAGAATCCAATTCCTAAGAGGCCTAGGCCTATAACTATCTCCAAAGGAAGAGGGATAGAAAGGAACCAAGGGAGTTTGAAAAGAAAGGTTAAGCCTATAGAAATTAATGTGAATAAAGTGAAGAATATGATGATAAATAACCATAGTGGTGGTTGTTTCCTCTCTTTTTTCATTGTCACAAAGATCCCTCTTATAATTATAAACAAACCGATCCTTTTATTTTAAAATTATTATTTGTTTTGATTAATATTTAAGTAAGTAAAGAATAAAAATTATTTCAAGCAGTAATTAAATTCCGATAACTAGTCCCAAAGGAAAAGGAATAGGAAGGAACCATGGAAGTTTGAAGAGAAGAGTTAACCCTACAGAGGTTAACGTAAATAATGTGAAAAATATAATAATAAGGAGCCATAGTGAAGGTGTCTTTCTCTCTCGCGTTGTCGTATCATTCCCTCTTAAAAAATACAATCCAACGGATTCTTTCGTTATTTTATTGTCTCTGGATTTCAGCCACTATATAATGTGTAATCCGGGCGTCATTTTGGCATTAATATCGCCAACCATAAAATGCGCCCAATTTGATTCTTCTGTTCCTTGAGAGCGGGTCCATTTCAATTGAATCATATAATATCTATCTTTTAATACATTTGGCGTTGTGAATTGAAGTGAATCCAGTTGAAGGGTGGCATTGGCGGGTATTGTATTGGTTCCTTGCTTCTGAATAAGCGTTCTCAGGATATCAGTTTCATCGGGAGGTATAGCAACCTTATGGTTTCGTTTGCACGCTAATCCGGTTCCGCCTAAGCTGGCAGCATTGGGATCACCTGCAATAATTTGGGAACCAGTAATTTCCAGAAGATCAGTGGTCCAATTGATTTCGATTGGCTCGGCATAATCATTTATTGCAATAATTGGAATTTCTAGCGCGGTTTCCGGAGGAAATATAGTATTGGTGAGATCCGCAATGACTAATAAAGGACGGCAACCTTCTTTGTACCAGTAATAGGGGAGTTTTGGGGTCCGATCTACGTCTACTAAACCACTCCCGGCATAACCCAACCAATCAGCGAAAAAGTGCCAGCGAATGGCATTTATCGGATTTCCTTTTTGACTACGGAACAGTTCTGTCTGGTATTTAGCCAGAAAGGCGCCGTATAATAGACTTGCTTTTATCCATTCCTGGCGGTTTGAATAATACTTAGGATGCCCGATAAAGGTGCTGGTAGATCCGAAAAAGCCGCATCGGCTGGACCATTGCACAAGTTCTTCTGGAGTAGGAGGCCAGCCTATATCGCCCCATTTTGTTGAAGTTTCGGCAATACTCCAAAATCCAAATTCGGATACAAATCCTGATTGTTGTTTTCGGGCGTTATAGATACTACCGCCACCTAAAGAGCCATCATAAACATGCAAGTCGTCTCCAAGACCTGAAGAACGATGAATCGGACGGCTTATATCGATTTTTTTCACGGTTTCTTCCAGTAATTCGTCAAGAACTTGATTATTATAATCCTCAATTTTATCATATTTTTGGGAAATAAAGAGCGCTGGTGGCTCATTGTGACAGCACCAATAAACCACGCTGGGATGGTTGTACAGGAAATAGACCATCTCACTAATTTGTTGGCACGCCTTTTCTCGAAATCCGGGATTTGAATTAAGGCTACTATCATAGGCCCATTGTAATGCAAAATCTTGAAAAATTAGAATATCCTCTTTATTAGCAGCATGGTAGCAATCTTGACATTGGATGTGTGCATGCATACCTACGCTATTTAAATGCGCCCCCTTAATTAATTGCATATCACGCCGATAAAATGCCTCATCTACATCTGCAAAATGTTGCCGTGGAATATAATTCACCGCTTTGATGAAAACATACTGCTCATTCAAAAGGAAGGTCCAAGGGTTAGGATTGATGGTTGCAATCCGAATACCGAAAGAGGAGGTTAATTCATCAGAGAGGGTTTTTTCCCAAATTGCCTGAATTTTCATTTCATAGAGATTTGATATTGCCTCAAATTCAGAGCTTTGGGGGACCCAGAGTTTAGCCTCTTTAAGTTGAAGTTCAAGATCTATCCTATTTGCACCGGGTTCTATATCAGCTTGAATTGCTTGAATTGCTTTAATTGCAACCTCGCCCTTCTCAGAATTCGAGTCAACAATTTGTATATTCAGAACAGTTTCAACTTTTTCATCTCCTTTATTTTCTAGAATTAGCGCAACATGAACCAGCCCGTTTAAATCAAGAGGTGTAATAAAAATATTGAAGAGTGAGATAGGTCCTGTGCATTTTAAATAAACTGGCTGGGTAATTCCACCGGTGGGCAGACTTTGACCCCATTCAGAGGACCATTTCGGTGACATCTTTCCTGGGAACCCCCCTGGGCGGGAGTCATGGTAATTTAGAGTGCCCTTGATATATTTTTTCCGATGGGAGATCCAATCCCCTTTCGGATCTAAATTCTCGCAAGGATCGGTAACCTTCACAACTAAAATATTATGGGAGTTAGTAAGAGGAGTTATATCGAAGTAAAATGGAGCAAAGTAGCCTTCATGGTCACCCAGTTTGGTTCCATTCAGCCACATCTCTGCAAAATAATCCACCGCTTGGAAATGCAATTCAATAAAGTTCGGGGTATCCAATTGAAATTTTTTGCGATACCAGACAGGGCCGAAATGCCGCTGCAATTCACCCTCTAGTCCATAATTATTGGGAACCCAAACATTGCTCCAATTGAAGTCATCAAAGTCCGTTTGGGTAACAGTCGAATCCACATTTCCCAAATCGGCCTTTCGTTTCCATTGCCCAATTAATGAAATTTTCTGAAAGAGAGAGGTTTCGTATTCGAGGGGTGGAACAATTTTGATTTGTTCAATCTGATTGGGAGCTTCTATTAATGAATACAGTGAATGTTGGCTACATGCGCTTGACCCAGGTATTTTATCTTGGGATTTTGCAACCGTAAATTCCATAAAACAATTCCCTTTTTTCGAAATGAATTTTTATGATATAATAGACAATACAAAACCAATAAAAATACGCTTTGTAAAAGAATAAAAGAACTTAAAATGTGGCGGGTATGGCATTGAGTTACAAGATTATTGGAATGGAATTGACACCAATTAAAGTCCCCTTCAAAGAATTAATAAAACAGACCATAACAAAGAGTGAGACAGGCTTAGGCATGGCAATTAAGGCAGAAGAAGAATGGTCAGGGGCCGATTGTGTTATATGTAAGCTTTATTGTGATGATGGATATTTTGGATTAGGAGAATCATTTGTATGGTATCCTGAAACAGGGGTATCACCCATCGAAATAATTGACGTTATCAAATCTGCTTTGTTTAACTATCTTATAGGCGAGAGTCCCTTTAATGTGGAAAGAATCGCGTATCGAATGAATAGGAATGTGGCTCGTAATGAAGTCGCCAAAGGACTCTGTGACATGGCTTGTTATGATTTAATGGGACAAATAACTGGCCTTCCTGTCTGTGAGTTAATTGGAGGACGAACCGTAGAGGAAATAGATCTTGCAGCACTTATTCCCCAAGCCGATATAGAAACAATGGTGATGATTGCAAAAATGTTTCAGAAACAGGGGATAAAAACTTTTAGATATAAACTTGGAACGGGAGTTAATGAGGATATTAGGGTTTCTGAAAATATACGCGATACTTTAGGGCAATCTGTTAAATTGCGGGTGGATTATAATCAGGCCTATAATCCAGTTGAAGCTATCCGTGCAATTAAAGCAATTGAGAAGTTTAATATAGATTTTGCAGAACAGCCAGTCCAAGCTGATAACTTTATTGGGATGGCTTATGTCCAAAAACGCGTAGATACGCCTTTAATGGCACATGAGAGCTTTTTCTCGCTACAGGATTTAACTACGTTAGTAGAATTGCAGGCGATTGGCATCCTTGGGATCAATTCCGAACGGCCAGGTGGTGTGACAAATGCATTGAAAGCCATCGCCTTTGCTGAACTGCAAGGGATGCAAACTATAATTCATAATCAGCCCTTAGGAATCGCTTCCGCCATGCATATCCATTTGGCTGCTGCTAAATACTATTCTCTCGGTGGAAATGCGATTGAATTATTCGGGCATGTGATGTGGGAAGATGACCTTATTAGTTCTCCCTTAAATTATGATAAGGGCTTGGCCAAAGTACCTAGCAATCCTGGCTGGGGAGTTAAATTGGACGAGAAGGCGCTTGAGAAATATGCATCGGGACCAACGATCCAGATAGGGAATTCATCATAAAATAGAAGTATTCCAAATGGTAATTAGATAGAATATTATCACAAGGTGGTTGGAAGGTTATTAAAAATTGGAAGGTTTTTTAAAACCATTTAGAGCTTTTTCAAGGTATTTTTAGGTTATTGTTCCAATAAATTTGATTAATTTATTACCTTCGATTACAGCAATAGTTAATTCAATGAATAGATTTCCTAATATTACCTTTACCTTTTTTTGGCTTAGATCCTTAGGAAATTCGTTGTCTGGGATACCACACACAGAATGGAGTGTATAAATCCCCATTTTTGCCTCGCATTTACCTGGAATTTCTATTTCTATTTCGCTTGCTTTGCCTACAACTTTTTTTCTGCCCAAACCTTCCCCTCCACATCGACGAATTTCTCCATCTGCGGTCTTCTTATAGAGTGGATATGGAATCGTATTTAGTAGTGATTCTGCACAGAAATTCCAGCTCGATCCCGAATCAATCAAAATAGCGATGTTCTTAATAAGATGAGATGATCCACTCTCATCGAAGATTGTAATATTTCCTTTCGCATAAATCATAAAAACCACTGTACTTTATAACCAAATAAAGAATTAAAATTTGTTGATTTTAATTCTTCCCTTTAAGATAGAATTTGAAATTCATTTGATCATTTTTCAATCAAAACAATAAAGGAAGATGAGCCTTATATCTGAATAGGATTTAAGAGATGAGCAAATGAATGATTTAATCATCGAATTTTTTTTCAATTGTGAAATTCTAACCGTCGATCAAAAGGATACCAGAGCAGAAGCAATGGCAATTTTTCAAGAAAAAATTATCGCCATTGGAACCAAAGAGAGCGTTCAATCTGAAATAACACAATTTCTTGAGGATTACAGAACAAAATTCGATCAAGATGTAAAAGTCCGGGAAATGGACATAAATGGCAGTTGCATTGTTCCGGGGTTTATCGATGCGCACATTCATCCGGGTTTGTATGTTTATTTTAAGACCCAGCTCGATTTATTTAATGTTAAAAGTTATGCAGAGTTGGGAAACCGCTTGAAAATAGAGGATGAAGCCCTGGCGCCTGAGAAATGGATTATAGGTATTAATCTAATAGAAAATAACTTTGAAGACCCTCATGAACGCCGATTTCCTTCAAAATACGATTTAGATGCCTTTGTTCCCCACAGACCCGTAGCCGTTTTTCGACATGATGGGCATAAAGGGGCTGTCAATTCCATTGTATTAGGAATGATGGGGATTGATAGAAATAATGTTCATGAAAAAATGATGGATTCCGGTGAAATTCGCGTGGATGAAGAGGGTAATCCAACAGGGATTTTCACTGAAAATACCCTTTTATATGTCATGGAAATAATCCCGCTTCCCACCTCTGAAGATCTGAAGGAAGCAAGTAAAAAGATGTCAAGAGAATTATCTCAATATGGAATCACAACGTGTGGGGGGATAATCCAATCTGGCGAAATGGGACCAGCGGGAAAGGCAGGCGCTATGGAACTACCACTTATCCAAGCGCTCATAAAAGAAGGAATGATTAAGCAGGATTTCGTTTTCTACATAATAACGGATAAGCCCAAAATATTACAACGACTTCAAAAAATCTTTCGCAATCTTGACAAGGAAGAAAATCGATTTGTTATTGGCGGCATTAAAATGTTTGCGGATGGAACATTTGGAGCTTCATCAGCTTATCTATTTGAACCATTTACTGATTCGATAGAAGGAAATTATGGATTCATGGTAAATAAGAGGGAGGAATTATATAGACTTGCCAAAGAAACAGCCGCCCTCGGATTTCAGGTGGCATGTCATACTATCGGTGATAAAGCAAATCAGATAGTTGTTGAAATTTACCGAGAAGTCTTAGAATGTCTTGCTGAAAGTAAACCGCAATTTCGGATTGAGCATGCGTCATTACTTACAGATGAGATTATCAGGGATGCTTCAGACCTTGGGATAGTTATGGTCTGCCAACCGGCATTTCTAGATAGTGAATATACTTGGCTCGAGCAGCGATTGGGTCCTAAGAGGATTAAATATACGTATCCTTTTCGTAGCATCATTGATGCAGGCATTCTTTTAGCAGGGGCATCAGATGCGCCAATTGAATCTGCCAGCGTGCTTAAAGGGCTCCAAATCTGTGTCACTAGAAATGGATTCGTGCCAGAAGAATCTATCACAATATCCGAAGCCCTTAGAATGTTCACATACAATGCAGCCCGTGTATTAGGACAGGATTCGATTAAAGGAAGCCTTGAGAAAGGAAAATTGGCAGACTTTGTCATTTTAAGAAAGAACCCTGAAGCAATTCCCGCTGAAGAGTTGACGAAGATAATAGTACTCGCAACCTATCATCGAGGTTTTCCCATCTATCGATATTTAGAAGGCTAAATTTTTCATGGAACTGAATAAAACTTGCTACCACCACCAGAAAAATATCAGAAAAAAGTGATTGCCGCACGCAAAAATTTTACAATAAATAAATATTATGAAAATTCGAAAAAGAATAGAAAAAAGGAAATGAGCAAGAATTATTTAATGGATTATTCCTTGGAAGTTTAAGTTAAATTTACCGTTGACATTAATATCTAATTTTTTTGTATGCATTTGCACAAATTTAATAAAATTGGGAACCTAATTAAATTCTAATTAATTTCAAATTTAAAAAAATTAAATTCTTTGATGGCAAAAAAAATCTGATTATTATACAATCGACTTCCTGTTAAAAGATTGGAGGAAATTGATTGGCGGATTATATTCCGGTATTTCCGATTGTAGAACTTCGAGAACCGTTGTTAATTTTAGAAGCATTACTTATAGTTATAATGGTTGAAATTGGCTTAATCTATTTAAGAAAAATAATACGTGGGAAAAAAATAGCTAAAAATAATATGCTGGTGGCTTGGACGCAATTCATATTTTGTTATACAGCGGTTTTTGCGCTTTATATAATCGCGGATTTCTATACCCCAATTGAATGGCGTTCAAAGGTTTTGAATATAAGTTATATAATAGCAGTTCTTGGGTCTGCTTTATTTTCTTACCATACAGAACGAGAAGTGGGAATGAAAAGACATTATTTCTCAATAACAATGTTGGCTTTAACGGGTGGAATTATTCTTAATGCAATATTTTCGTTTTTAACGACCTCAGTATATTTCACCTTTATTGACTGGCTTGTTTTTATTATGTTAATCATTGTTTACATCAAAAAATTTACTGAATTGATACCCGATAAGTGGAGGATAAACGTGTATTCTCTAATCATTGGGATCATTATGGTAATTCTTGGATTCGGTGGGACAAGCGATATGATGATAATAGTATTTCAAGGTTTTGGGATTCGCTTGATTGGTGATGCGTTTTTGATATTAGGAATGGTGTTCATTTCGGTTTTATTTATCGGGGTTCCGAGTCTTGCCGAGTTCGAGTGGTGGACTAAAATAAAATATTTAGCTATAATGCACCAGAGCGGTCTATCCATTGCCCATTTTCATTTCAATCAAGAGGATTTGGCAAGTTCTATTGACGATTTATTAATTGCCGGGGGGTTAACGAGTCTCTCACAGGTTATTTCGAGCATGGTTCAAAGTGAAAAGAAACTGGATTCTGTGGATCATGGAGATCTCAAACTGCTTTTCCAATATGGGCAGTATTTAATTACCGTGCTGGTCGTCACGGCGCCCTTGGTGATTCTACGATCAAAATTAAAAAAGGTTACGGATACTATAGAAATGTTGTATAAAGAGGAATTAGCCAACTGGGATGGGGACTTAACACGATTTACTCTTTTAGATCAAATTGTGAATGTGCATTTTAAGCCAAAAATAGAACATAAAATAGAAGGTACGTGAAAAAATGGTATCGATCATAGGGTTATTGAGGGAGCCGATACTCATTCTGGAAGCTACCATTGTCCTATTGGGGTTCGAATTTAGCGGCCTTTTTCTGTACCGATTCTTGAAACAGGATAGAGCCAAATCCATGATTTTCGCTTGGGCATTGTTCTTCTTCTGTTTCGCAGGAGCGACTCTGATTTACATATATTCCGACTTTTATATACCTATTAATAGTGCATTCTATGTTGATATCGGTTACAGCATTGTGGGCTTGGGCGTTTTAGTCTTTACGTTCAATGCAGAGCGAGAACTTAACTATCGATATCATGTTTTTACTCTGATCTTACTAGGTGCTTATGCGATACTTGTTATAAACTTCTTCATCGGCTTTATTATGAAGTATTACTTACTTATCATTTGTTGGATACCTTTCTTTTGTATCATAATAACTTATCTTATAAGATTAGTTATGAAACTTAAGGAATATCGATTCAAAGTTTATGGGTTCTTCGTTGGGTTTCTCACTTATGGATTAGGTTATATCTCTACAACCGATTCATTGCAAACGGTTGATTTTTTCCCTAGATTCCTCGGCGATATCGCAATTATTGTCGGAATGAGCCTCATCTCCTTGATCTTAGTGGCTATTCCGAGTTTGAAAGAAGTGGATTGGGCAAAAAAGCTGAATGTACTATTAATCTTGCACAGATCTGGATCCTGCGTTTGTGAATACGATTTCAAGAAATGGGGCGATGAGAGCGCGATCGATAACAAGGAATACTTGGCAGGAGGGGTAATCGGCGTTAGTCTGTTGGTAACCGAAATGGTAAAAAATATGAATGAGGGAAGATTTTCACGCCTAGAAGTAGTGGATCACCAGGATAAACAAATAATCTTCGGTTATGGCGAGTTTCTTATTGCTGCCTTAGTTGTTGACGAGTTTTTAGGAATTTATCGAAAGAAATTATATCATTTAATCAGGGAGATAGAAACGCTCTATGGCGACCTCCTAAGAGAAGGTAAGCTGACGCAACTTAAGCCTGTCGAGCAACTTATCATGCAAGTTTTTTCCTGATTCTTCAAAACTCCTTTTAAGAAAGTAATACCCCTATGAGCGATATTCCCGCAAAATTCAATGGGCTAGTCCTGCTCCCAAAGAAAAATATTATGGATTTGCGCATGGTTTTGTTTGAAACCCCTAGAAAAGGAGGAAAAATAGAAAAAATAATACCATTTCGGCAATTACAGATAAAGCTGGAGTACAACTATAAAAAACGCTTACGACCTTTAAAAATAGAATATAAAAAACAGGGAATCCAGTATCTCCCTCCCAAAGAATTCATTCGCCTTTTACGAAATGCCAAAACCATATTTATTGTGGCTAATCAAGGTGATAGTCTAGCCGAATTCTGCGAAATGCTCAAGGATTTTCAAATCAATTATCAAAAGATTGAAGTGTGCCGGCTCTGCCTTTTGGATAATAAAATCACCTTTTTAGAAAAGGAGAAATATTACCGTGAGGAGGAGGAAATGTGCTTTCAGTGTGCGATGAAGGAATTCTACGATGAGAGTGAGTTCAGGGGTTTTAAACCCAATCAACAATTTTCCAATCGAGTTGAAGATCTTTTAAAGAAGAAATTTCATGATATTGGTCGGATTCTAAGAATATTTGAGCCGGGGTTTGATGCCAGTAAAAATCCTGAATTCACTTATTACGATACCATCGAAGCTCAGCCGGATGCCACATTTGAATATCCTATCTCGAATTATAATTTTCCGTCAGAGTTTCTCGAAATATTAACAAAGGCGAATATTATGAAACTCCATCCGATTCAGCAGTTGGCGATTGAGAATGGGCTTCTCGAAGGCGCGAATATTTTAATTGTCGCACCGACTGGCACTGGAAAAACGCTTATTGGGGAATTGGGGAGCATCCCGAAGCTTTTTCGGAGGGAACAAATGGGCGGAAAAATCCTCTATTTAGGGAATCTCGTGGCCTTGGTCAATCAGAAATATGAGACGTTCAAAGCCCGCTACAGCCATTATTTCCGGGTAGCAATCAAGGTAGGCATGTCCACCCTTGATGTGAAAAATGAAGATTTAGTCATTGTAGATGATGATATTGAGAAGGCGGATATCATAATGGCTTCATATGAGGCGTTTGACTTTATTTTAAGAAAGGGGGAGGTCGGGAAAATTGGAGATATTTCGACCGTGATTATTGATGAATTACAGATTTTAGATGATGAAGATCGGGGGCCGGTGCTAGCAGGGTTAATCGCCAGAATTCAGATCCTTTATCCGAAAGCGCAGATTATAGCGCTATCAGCTACAATAGGAAATGCTAAGGAAATCGGGAGGTTAATCCACTTAAAGCCGATTGTATTTAACCAGAGAACGGTTTCTTTAGAACGTCACCTTGTTTTAACTAAATCAGAACATGAGAAATTTTTCAATTTAGCCCAGCTCGTCAAAAAAGAAACAAAATTAGTTAGTCAATACGGGTTCAAGGGCTCTACCATTATATTCACCAATGCTCGTTGGCGAACTGAATTGCTTACACATATATTCCAAAGAGAGAGAATAAATGCCATGGCATACCATGCGGGCTTGACGTATAATGATCGTAAATTTATTGAAACGACCTTTGAACAGGGATTACTTCAAGCGGTTGTGACCACCTTCGCTTTAGGCGCAGGGTTCGATTCCCCCTGCTCAACTGTAATTTTGGAATCTATGGCCATGGGGAATGATATCCTAACCCCAAATATGTATCAAAATATGATAGGTCGTGCGGGGAGATTTTATCGCCATGATTTAGGAAAAGCCATTCATCTTGTGGAAATTGGAAAGAGCTACCCTAACACAAATAAAACAGAGGATCAGATTGCCCTCGATCTCCTAGAAAGTTCAACAGAAAACCTTAAATTAGATTATGATCCGGATCAAATCTCAACACAGGTGCTTGCTGCAATAGCGGCAGGGATTGAATCTCAAATAGAAGAATTTTACAACCATTTAATAAGTGCTAAAGAAGAACTCTCTTATATTCTGAAAAAACTTCTGAAGCAAGGATTGATTATGATACAGGAGAATGAATTGCATATCACAACCCTTGGACAAGCTATTGCCCTCTCCTTCTTTACAATTGAAGATGGATTGCTCGTGGTGCAGCAGTTGTTTGAGGATAAAGACCCCTTAGAAATTGCTATTCAGCTGGAATACTTTGAAAATATTTATACCACGGAAAAGCTCAAGAAAATTTTTCAGGAGGAGTTCAAAATCAACCTGCCCAATAAATTTCTGAATACCCAAATTATTGATATCACCATCTCGCTGGGACGATTTAAAAGCCGACTTCGGAAATATGAAGGAGTTTCCAATTCGATTGCGCTTTGGCAGAGTATGTTTTTTACCTGCAACTGCGGCAATGCGCCCTACTGCGACTGCCCTTTAATTGCTATGAATCGAAAACTCATCGATTTACGGATGGAGGGGCGGACTCCGAAACGAATTAGCCGCTATATGGAGAGGAATTTCAATTTGAAAGTTTATTCGGGAGATCTACTAAGGTTTTTCGACAATCTTATTCACCGATTACAAGGTATCAGACGCATAGCACAAGTAACTGGGAAATATGAGGCAGAAGAAATTATTATCTCATTAATTTCAAGAATAGAAAAGCCCTAATCACATTTAATTTGTTATTCCAAGGCTCAAAATAATATTTTTGAATAAATTCGATAACTTTATATTTTGTATAATAATATAGAAATATATGGCATCAAAAACTACTGTAGCAATCGACCAAGGTATTCGAAAAAAATTGAAAAAGTTAGCGAGTTTATTGGATATTAGTCAGGGAGAAGTCATTAACAAGGCGGTTAGCATGTTTGAAAAATCAATTCTCTCTCAATTGGCGGAACATAAATCGATGGTGAAAGAATCACAAAAAGCAGGAATAAATGTGGAACAAATTTTAAAGGAAGCAACCCAGAAGGTTTGGGATCAAGACCCGGAGCGCAAGGAAATTCAAAAGAAGTTGCAAGAAGGGCCAGAAACAATTGATGATTTTATTATTACAAATTGGGAATCCGGATTAGAATAGAAATGAGTATTTCAAATAATTCTTCCCCTAATATTGCGCTTGATTCAAATGTATTCAGAAACTTGGATTTTATTAATTATTTAACATTATGTAAAGATAGATTGTCAATCCATTTACCATCTGTTGTACAATTAGAAGTAGGTTATTATTATTTAGCCAAAGGGGCCACTTGGGATTTATTTTTACAGGATATTCAAAAATTTAATGGAATTTTAATGGATTGGAGTACAATAAAAGTCGAAGAGGTATTGCAAAACGCAATTTCCCAAAAAGGTGTTTTGCCCTTTAAAGAGCATTTTCGCGATTTTCTCATTGGCACCCAGTGTGAAACGCTTTATTGTTCCTTAATTACCTATAATGGCAATCATTTTAGCTGGTTAAAACAAACAATTACTTATACACCGGAATCATTTGTTGTTTTTTTTGAAGATAATTATCTGAAGACTTCTTAGAACTTCTTGAAATTGTAAACTATCGATCTTTTTAAAATAAAAAAGGTAGAAATTAAATCAATATGGATAAATTATTCTGTGAAGCGAATGCTCTACTTTTTTGATCATTTCCGTTCTGCTAAGTCTCCCTACTTTTCAACTCAGTTTAGAAACCCTTTTCTCGAGTCTCTTTCTTCTTTACTAAAAAGTAGTATATTATTTCAAAAAGAAGAAAAACTCATTAAGAACTCTGTTTTTATTTTTGTGAAAGATATGTAAAAGAGATACGGATAATTATTAGTAAAAAGATATACGAATAATTATTAGTAAAAAGATATACGGATAATTATTAGTAAAAAATAAGAGAAGAAAAATTTAAAAAAATAAGAACAGGAAGGAAAAAATTATAATGACTAGGAAAATTCTCCTGTTTTCAGTTTTTGACGATGAATTCGGACCGATGCCAGCCTTTTATTTGCCGGCGGACGAGGATGAAGAATTAATTATGAATTTAGCGGTCCAGTCGTTGACTGCCTCATTTTTCGGGGATTACTCCAAGGACCATCAAGGTAAAGCGATCATGGCGCTGACAACAGTCGATTTAGCGGTTTTCATTTATTTTTTTATTATCCCATCCAGTAAATCCAGAGGAGGAACCCGACCTGCCGCTATATCAATCCTAGTCGATAAAGAAGAGGAAAATTTGTTGTATGTCAATTCCACTTATCTTGAAAATCGGATAAAGCAGGTTTTACCCGCCTTAAAGAGTGAGGACCCCTCCGCCAGTACCGTAGAACTCATGCGGCTTTATCAAGATATCAAAAAAATTGACCAACAAGTCTGTCCACTCGAACCCGAGAAATTCTCCATAAAATCCATCATGGATATGATTAAAGAAGAGAATCTCGCAAAAATGCTCCACTGTCTCATTTGCAATATTCCGGTTGTAATTACAGGGAAAGACAATAAATCGATCGTGACTATCTGCAATTCACTCTCGGACTTCATTCCACATAAGGTTTTAATTATTGAAACGGTCACTTCGGAAACAGAGCGAATCCCGGCATTTGATATTTTAGCGATTGAAGAGGGAGCATTGAAAAATCGACCTGAAGTGTTTCAATCGTTATTGGAATTGCCTCTTT
>Ga0315310_10000157_pt1 | contig 46062 bp, 39 predicted proteins | sample TDP5_MG_FD_203630 | JGI IMG/M metagenome (GOLD analysis project Ga0315310, IMG submission 203630) | Freshwater sediment microbial communities from Lake Towuti, South Sulawesi, Indonesia - TDP5 | ecosystem: Environmental > Aquatic > Freshwater > Lake > Sediment | place: Indonesia: South Sulawesi...
TAAGTCTTGATAGTCTCTTTTACTGGGCGGCTCCTAATGAGATAGAACCCGTATCTACAAAGGAGACAATAGATGATTGAAAGAGAAAAGATCGAAGAGATAAAAAGGCGCGTAGACATTGTTGATTTGATATCCCAGCATGTGCCACTCAAAAAGGTGGGCAAAAATTACCGTGCACTCTGCCCCTTCCATTCAGAGAAACAACCCTCGTTTTATGTCAGTGCTGAAAAGGGAATATACTACTGTTTCGGATGTAAGAAAGGCGGTAATGCCGTAAATTTTCTAATGGATTTTGAGCAGCTCGATTTTCCTGATGCAATTAAGAAACTTGCAAAGATGGTAGGCGTTGATATTGATACCACAAAGGGACTGAAATATAAAGAGCTATATGAGGTGAATGAATATGCATGTCAGTTTTATTCATTGGCACTGGATAAGGAGTTGGGTAGGCGAGGACTGAACTATCTTAAGGAACGCAAAATTGATAAAGAAAAGTTAAAGGAGTTTAGACTCGGCTTTGCCCCGAGTTCTGGTGGAATTGTGACCTTTATGAGACAAAAGGGCATCTCAGTGGATAGGTTAAATGAAGCTGGGCTTATATCAATGGGTCGCGAAATATTTCATGACCGACTTATGTTCCCGATAATCAATCTCTCTGCAAGGGTAATCGGTTTTGGTGGTCGTGGCATTGATGATTATATACAACCAAAATACCTCAATTCTCCAGAGACCCCAATATTTAAGAAAGGAGAAATTCTCTATGGTCTGTACCAGTCAAAGGAAGTTATGAGAGGTAAGTCTGAGGCGATTTTGGTTGAAGGTTATTTTGACTTATTGAGCCTTTACCAACACGGCATCAAAAACATCTGTGCCCCATTAGGAACTGCGTTAACTGAAAAACACGCAATTTTGATATCGAGATATGCAAAGAAGGTAAATATTCTATTTGATGGTGATATGTCCGGCATCAAAGCGGCACTTCGGGCAATTGGTTTGCTCATCAATGCCCAGGTAGAGGTTTATGTGACATTATTATCTACGGATTACGACCCCGACAAGTTTATCAAGGAAAAGGGTATTGATGAATTGAACGGACTCATCAATTCGGCAACCGATTTTTTCCATTTCTATAAAGGTATGGTCAAAACCGAGACCGTTGAACAAGAGATTGTCTTAATCAAGGATTTGATTCAAATAATAAGTAATATCCAGGACCCTATTAGATTTGACCGTTACTTGAAACATGTTTCAAGGGTCTTTGATATACCGGTAGATTTGGTTAAGAGAGAGATGGGTAAGGACTTGCCGATTGTTTCCAAACCCCCATTCTCAAAGAGTGTGATAACACCTGAGGAACGATTAATCGCATTGATTTTTAGTAATAGAGAATTTTTAACACACGCACGAGAAACATTACTGCCTCAAGATTTTACCGAAGAAAGAATTAGAAGGTTATATGAAGTTTTAATAAAGGACCAAAACTTTGACATATATGATATATCAGAAATAAATATCGACGAGGATTTGAGAGGGAAGGTTTTGTCATTAGTTATAAAAGAAGAAAAACTTTCTGAAGGTAATTTCATTAAGGCATTGAAAGATTATAAAAATTATCGAGTAGAAAAGAATAAAATAAAGCAGAAGATTGTTGAGGCAATAAAAAGTGGTGATAATGAGGCATTGAAGAAATATAAAGAGTTACTCGAAAGGGTGGCAAAAAATGAATGAAAAATTTATTAAAATTTATAAAGTAATAAGGAGTAAAAAGTGAAATACTCTCAAAAGATATTTGAAAAGGCAAAAGAAGAGGGAAAGATTACACTCAACGATATAAACAAATTGATTCCTGATAATGTATCTCCCGAAGATATCGACGAAATCTTGGGTCTTCTTGCACGTTACGGGATTACCATTGTTTCAGAAGAGGAAGAGACTTCAAAGACCCAGGTCGTTAAGGCGACAGTAAAACCGGAAGAACCAATCAGGGCATATTTCAGGGAACTTGCACGCTATGACCTGTTAACAAAAGACGAAGAATATGAACTTGCAGTAAAAATTGAAACAGGTTACCGAATGATTGAGCGTCAGTTCCTGTCTTTCCCCTGCGCTATCAATAAACTCCTCGAAATTTGCAAACAGGTTGAAACATCCAGTCGGAGCCTCGACCAGGTATCACGGGTTGAGATTGAGGCAATGATGGATAAACATGCCTTTTGGGCAGAACGTCAGCGGTTTATTCGAAGGGTAAAGTCAATAGAAAAGGATTATAAATCACTCCTGCTACTATACAAAAAGCATCGCAAGGATAAATCGAAGGCACTTGAATGGCGAATCTTCGAAAAAGAAGAAAGAATCCTGAGAAAATTGTCGATTCTCTCTTTGCAACACGGTGTTGTGAATGGTGCTATCCAGATATTTAAGGAGAAAATAGCACGTCTTGAAAAGATAGTGAGAACCATCCCAAGGCTTCGTAATCAGACTGAAATACATCTCTATACAAGAGAAAGGAAACAACTTCTCAAGGAATTAGGTGCTAATACCAATCATATCAATGAAACAGTAATGATCGTTGAGGCATGGGAGGATTTGATAAATCGTGCAAGGCAACGGATGATCGAAGGCAATATGAGATTGGTTATCTCGATTGCGAAGAAATATGTGAACAGGGGACTGGAGTTTGCCGATCTTGTTGGTGAAGGAAATAATGGGCTTATCAAGGCAGTGGAGAAGTTTGATTATCGGAAGGGTTATAAGTTTTCGACCTACGCTACATGGTGGATAAGGCAGGCGATTACGCGGGCAATCGGTGATCAGGCAAGAACTGTGCGTGTGCCCGCACATATTCTTGATACAATGAATAAGGTGGCACGTGCCCAGCGTGACATGATTCAGGATTTGGGACGGGAGCCAACTGTTGAGGAAATTGCACAGCATCTCGATTTGCCTACAGACAAGGTAAGAATTGCACAGAATATCTCGCTGATACCGATTTCCTTGGACAAACCAATTGACGATGAAGAATCGAGTTTTGTTGGTGACTTCATTAGCGACCCCATGGCAGATTCACCATCACGCAGGGCAGCAATTTCTATTTTAAAGGACCGATTCACCGAAATATTAAAGGATTTACCAAAAAGGGAAGAGAAGATTATCAGACTGCGCTTTGGTCTTAACGATGGTATGCCACGAACCCTTGAGGAGGTTGGGCGCATGTTCAATATTACAAGAGAAAGGGTGAGGCAGATTGAGGCAAAGGCATTGAGGAAATTGCGACATCCAACACGACTACGTAGATTGCAAATGTATAAGGATTTGATCGAGATGGGATAGATTGTTGTTTCATGTAATGAACGACAAATATGATGTAGTAATCATTGGTGCAGGACCAGGTGGTTATCCCTGCGCTATCAGACTTGCCCAATTGAAGAAAAAAGTTTTGGTAGTTGAAGAAAGATTCCTTGGCGGCTTATGCCTCAACTGGGGTTGTATTCCTACAAAGGCGTTAAGTTTTGCTGCAGAAATGGTAGATAATTTTAAAAAGGCAAAGAAGATTGGCTTCAAGGTTGAGGCCTCTGGGCTTGACTTAAACCAAATGAGAGACTGGAAGGATGGGGTTGTGAAGAAACTGAGGGGCGGTATAGAATACCTTTTTAAAAACAATGGCGTTGAATGGAAACAGGGTAAGGCGAGGATTGTTTCTGAACATAAGGTCGAAATTACAAAAGATGATAATGAAGAATTTTTAGATACAGAAAATATTGTTATTGCAACTGGAACTGAAGTTACGGCTTTGCCTGGCTTAAATTTTGATAGTAGATACATCATAAATACTGACGATGCCCTTGAATTGAAGGAGATACCCGAAAACCTCTTGGTAATTGGTGCCGGCGCATCCGGTCTTGAGATGGCAACAATCTATAAGCGGTTAGGAAGTAATATAAAGATTGTGGAAATCATGCCACAGATACTACCTGGTATGGAGACCGAGATATGCGAACAACTTACGAAAATTCTCCAAAAAACTGGTATAGAGGTATTCTTAAATTCCCAGGTTGCTTGTTATGAGATTAAAGATGGCAGGCTCGAAGTTACCATCAAAGGGCAAGATAGCGAAATAAAAGAAATTTTTGATAAGATTCTTGTGACTGTGGGTCGTAGACCGTTTGACTATGCATTTGCGGATTTAGGGATTGAGACCGACCCCAAAAAATACATAAAGGTAGACGGAACTTTAAAGACCAATATTAAGAATATCTATGCAATTGGTGATGTTGTTGGTCTACCTCTGTTAGCACACAAGGCAACAAAACAGGGTATAATTGTTGCCGAGATAATCAGTGGCTTGAAGACATATGTAGAATCACACAAAATTCCTTCTTGCGTATTCACAATCCCGCCATTCTCTTCAGTTGGACTTACAGAAAAAGAAGCGATTGAAAATGGTTATAAAGTGAAGATTGGTAGGTTTCCTTATCGTGCCTCAGGAAAGGCATTATCAATGGAAGAAATGGAAGGGATGGTTAAGATCGTGGGTGATGAAGACGGAAGATTGCTTGGCATGCATATCCTTGGTGCTGAATCGTCTAACTTAATAGGTGAAGGAATTCTCGGCATTGACAAGAAGATATCAGTTGATGACCTTGCAGAAATTATCCATCCCCATCCAACATTGACCGAGATAATTGGTGAGGCAGCTGAGAATTTTTACAAAAAGGCAATAAATATTATAAATACATAGTTTTATTGACTTATTAAAGTTCCTGAATATAATCGGGTTCAGACTATCTACTTACTAAAAGGAGCAATTGATGAGCTTTGTGAGTCATCTGCAGTGTGCCAAGTGCGGCAAAAGCTTTGAGCGTGACCTATTATGGAATCTATGTGCCAAGTGTGGCAAGCCGTTAATTGTGCTCTACGACCTGAAGAAAGTAAAGAAATCTGTCAGGCGCGAAGAGATAGCCGGCCGTGAGCCGAATCTCTGGCGATACTGGGAATTGCTTCCTTTACAGGACCAGAGGAATATACTCTGTCTTGGTGAAGGATTCACACCGCTAATTCATGCCACCCGATTAGGTCAGTCATTGGGATTCTCGAATTTATATATAAAAGACGAAGGTTTAAATCCAACTGGTTCATTCAAGGCACGCGGTCTGGCAGTTGCAATTTCACGAGCACGGGAGTTGGGTGTAAGGGATGTTTCAATCCCCTCAACAGGTAATGCTGCGGGAGCGCTGAGTGCCTATGCAGCACTTGGCGACTTGAAGGCATATGTCTTCATGCCCCGCGATACGCATAAAACCTTTGTAATTGAGTGCATTGCATATGGCGCCAAGGTTCAACTTGTTGATGGACTCATAACTGATTGCGGTCGTGTTGCTGATCAGAAGTTACGAAAATCTGGAGGTTTTGATATGTCAACCCTTAAGGAACCGTATCGTATAGAAGGGAAAAAGACGATGGGTTTTGAACTTGCTGAACAGATGGGCTGGGAATTGCCCGATGTTATTATCTATCCTACTGGTGGCGGAACAGGTATCGTGGGAATGTGGAAGGCGTTTGAGGAACTGGAGGTATTGGACTGGATAAAATCGAAGAAGCCACGCATGGTTTCAGTTCAAGCAAATGGTTGTGCACCGATAGTCAAGGCATTCAATGAGGGCAAGGAAGTTGCCGAGCCCTGGCTTGATACGAAGACTATTGCCGAGGGATTGAAGGTTCCAGTAGCTATTGGTGATTTTCTTATTTTAAGAACCTTGCGCGAAAGCCGAGGCACAGCAATTGCTGTATCTGATGACGAGCTAATGGATGCAATTCAACTTATTAGTAGAACCGAGGGGATATTCGCTTGTCCTGAAGGTGCGGCAACATTAGTTGCCTTTAAACATTTGTATAAACAGGGCTGGATTAAAAGTAACGAAAAAGTTGTGCTTTTCAATACTGCAAGTGGACTCAAATATATCCACCTCTGGGTCCGAAATCCGTAGTTCCCAATTTTTTTCGTCTGAAGTCAATATAGCCCTATTCTATCTTTCCCCGTTAGGCCCGATAATCAAAATTAGTTAATTGAAAAGTTTGCCATCGGCAAAGGTTTTAAATGAATGAAGATTCAAAAGTTAAACCCTGTCCTGAAATTATTATATTAACTGTTCGGTCTGAAGGCGATCAACGACCTCCTTGGTGGACCGACTACGATTCATGGTGTAGAAATGTAGCCCCTGCACTCCCCATTTGATGAGTGCCCGACATTGTTCAACTGCAAACTCAATGCCAAATCGCAAGACCGCGTCTTTATCTCCAGGCGGCAGAACCCTCAAACCATCACGTACCTGAGGGGTAATCGTTGCACCACAGAGATGTGAAAGCGATTCTGTCATCTTAATACTGAAAATCGGCATGACCCCAGCGATGATAGGCACATTGATGCTAGAATTACGGCAACGTTCGACGAATTCAAAAAAGAAACGATTGTCATAAAAATATTGGGTGATGATGAAACTGGCGCCGTTGTCAACTTTGAGCTTGAGGTATTCAAGATCCTTTTCCTTTGTTTCGGCTTCTCGATGACCTTCAGGATAACCGGCAGCACCAATACAGAAATCATAACTCCCGTGCACAAATGCAATGAGATCTGATGCATGTGGAAAGCTCTGGGGATGGGGTCGGAAATCACTCAGGTCGCGCGGTTTATCACCTCGCACACAAAGAATAGATTTGGCACCGAGGCTATGGTAGGCATCAAGAACTGTCCGCACATCATCTGGTGCCAGACCGTAACCAGCAAAATACGGGATAACATTGAGTTTTTTGTTCAATTTTAGTTTCTTGATGAGTTGATACGAACCTTCACGGGTTGAGCCACCAGCTCCGAATGTAACCGTTACAAAATCCGGACTAAGACTAACCAAGTTCTCGATGACTTCCTCTAACTTGCGGAACGACTCTTCATCATGGACTGCATAGAATTCGAAGGAAATGGTCGGACCCTGCTTATTCTCTAAAAGACTAATCAAATTCATCCTATCACTCCTTCTTCTTGTTTTTTGGGGGTCTATAAAGACCGCCATAGTCCAAGTAAACCATCACAAATAATTATAAAGTAAAAATAATAAAATGCAAGGGCAAAGATATCAGCTATTAAAGGGATAAAATTAAAAAGGAGATGGGCAAACCGACTCATCAAAAAATACAGTAGTATTGCCAAGAGGTTGGATTTGCCCTGTGTTTTGGGCAGGGTAAAAAAGGAATATGAGCAGGTAATTAGTAATTTAAGTAGTGTGGGGTCCAATCTTCTTTACATAACCATTCTTGACATATTGTAGTTTATAATTAAAATTAAACATGCCAATTTTTTTCTTTACCGATATCGAAGGTTCTACTCAAAAATGGGAGAGGTATCTGGAGGAGATGAAAAAGATACTTCCCCGGCACGATGTGATTATTAAAGAAAATATAGAAAAATTTGGGGGGCGGGTCATCAAACATACTGGTGACGGCATCTTCGCAATCTTTGAGGATGGTGAACCTTTACAATGTGCACTTGCAATCCAAAAAATGTTCGAGAAAGAAGATTGGGGAACAATAGGTGAGTTGCGCATTCGTATTGGTCTTCATGCTGGTTATGCCGAAAAGCGAGCGGACGATTATTTTGGTCCAGTCATAAATCGCACAGCAAGAATTATGGCAGTAGCATGGGGCGGTCAGATTATTCTTACTCCAGCGGTTGCAAGTGCGACAAAACTACCTGTGGGGGCAACCCTGGAAGATTTAGGTGTGCATCTGCTTAAAGATTTAACCGAGCCCCAACAGATTTTTGGACTTACACATCCAGATCTTAAGTTAAAAGAATTTCCACCTTTACGTTCCCTTTCTTCCCATAGTCATAATTTAGCAATACAAACAACACCTTTCCTTGGCCGGGAGAATGAACTTGTTGAGATTGGTAAGCTCCTCGAAAATCCATCGTGCAGGCTTTTAACTATTATTGGTCCTGGTGGTATAGGAAAAACACGACTTGCGATACAGTCCGCTGCCGAGAAGATTGAAGGTTTTACACATGGCGTTTATTTCATTCCTCTTGCGCCTTTAAGTTCAGTTGATTTCTTAATCTCGGCCATTGCTGAGGCCTTAAAATTTTCTTTTTATAGTAGCCAGGATGAAAAAATCCAGATTTTAAACTATCTTCGTGAAAAAGAGATGTTATTGATAATGGATAATTTTGAACATCTTGCCGAAGGTGCCGGGGTTATTGCTGATATACTCAATACCGCAGCAAAGGTTAAGATTTTGGTAACCTCTCGGGAACTACTCAATCTTAGTGGAGAATGGGTAATTCAGATAGAAGGATTGAAGGTGCCGGAGGGCGAAAAAATTGATATCGAAGGTTATAGTGGGGTGCAGTTGTTTCTCTATAATGCAAAGCGGATTAATGCAAATATTTCTTTATCCAATGATGATAAACATTATATGGTTCGTATCTGTCAACTCGTTGGCGGTATGCCTTTAGGTATAGAGATTGCTTCTTCGTGGTTGCGGACACTTTCCTGTAAAGAGATCGCACAGGAGATTGAAAAAAATCTCGATTTTCTCGTGACATCAATGCGCGATGTCCCAGAGCGTCATCGGAGTCTGCGTGCTGTCTTTGAATACTCCTGGAATCTCATTTCATCCCAGGAAAGAGAGGTACTCAAAAAACTATCTTTATTTCGCGGGGGATTTCATAGGGCAGCAGCAGAACAGGTTGCCGGTGCCTCATTATCGATTCTTTCTTCTTTGGTTGATAAATCCCTTTTGCGCAGGAATTCTTTTGGGCGTTATGAAGTGATAGAAGTTTTGAGACCTTATGCCGAAGAGAAGTTGGGCAGTGTACATAAGGAACATGAAAAAGTTTATGACCTACACTGTGGATATTATGCAGACTTTCTCCAGCGACGAGAAAGAGATTTCAAGGGACCAAGACATAAAGATGTTTTGAAAGAAATTTGTGAGGAGATTGAAAATATAAGGGCGGCGTGGAACTGGGCAGCAAACAAAGTTAATCTTGAGAAAATTTCGAAGGCGATTGTAAGTTTTGCAAGTTATTTGGATGTCCGGGGTTTATTTCATGAAGGTAATAAAACCTTTGGACAGGCAGTGGCAGTGCTACAAAAAGTAGCTAACGGGCCCGCTAAAGATATTCTTTATAGCAAGGCACTGACACGCCATGCCATCTTCTGCTATCGAATAGGTGACTATGAGAAATCGAGAATACTACTCCAAGAGGCACTTTTAATCCTTCGTAAATTTGATGTGAAATCCGAGGTTGCATTATGTTTGATGACCTTGGGCAATATTGATAATCTTTTAGGAAACTACGAAGAATCAAAAAAAGTATATGAAGAAAGCCTTAAGATTTACAAGAACAACAACGACAGAAAAGGGATATTGGGTGTCATAAATAATCTTGGTGTTATTGACTACTATTGCGGTGAATATAAAGAGGCAAAGAAACTATTTGAAGAAAGTCTCCAAATTAGTAGAGAGATAGGATATGAACCAGGTGTTGCAACGGCCTTGGGTAACATAGGACTTGTGTCTCATGGCCTTGGTAATTATGATGAGGCAAAAGAACTTATTAATGAGGGTCTTGAAATAGAAAGAAAGGCTGGCGACAAGATTGGTATCGCAGGTGCCATCCATAATCTGGGACTTACTTATAGTGAGCTTGGTGACAACAATAAGGCAAAAATGTTATATGAGGAAGCCCTTGCAATGCGCAGAGAAATTGGCGACCGCATGGGAATATCGGTCTCGTTGAATAATCTGGGTAATCTTTTAAAAAACCTTGGTAACTATGCTGAAGCCAGAAGATTTCATGAAGAGAGCCTTTCAATACGTAAAGAATTAAACGATATACGGGGGGTTTCTCAATCCTTCGTCAATTTAGGCAGACTCTTCACGGCGATGGAAAAATTTAATGAGGCACAGGAATATTTTGACAGGGCGATTACGACCGCCTTAGAAACAAAAGAAATTTCAATTGTCTTCGAATCACTTTTTGGGATAACAGAAATTTTAAATGAAAAAAGGCAGAAGAAAAGGTGTTTAGAGATTTTGACTTTTTTAACTAATCAAGAAATAACTGATATAAATTTAAGAGAGAAGGTGAATAAATTACTAAATGAAGTTGAGTCCAAGTTTTCTTCACAGATGCTTTCAAGAATCCGAAAAGGAGCCAAGGCAAAGAAACTTGAAGAGGTGCTTAAAGAGATTAAAACAACCTGAAATAAGGTTGGGATTGACACATAAATATAAACGGCTATAATTTTTTATGATATCAGGACCAGTATGGTTGATGCAGCCGATTCCCTATTTTGGTGAGAAAATAGAAGGTAATTGGATTGTTGAACCGAAAATTGATGGTTGGCGCATGCAGATAATCAGATATGAAAATGGTGAGACTGAATGCTGGGGAAGGCGGCTTGAACAGAAACCTAACTGGAGTGAAAAATTACATCCCATTATTAAAAAGGCAACGAAAATTATTCCAGCAGGAAACATCTTGGATACCGAATTGTATTCAAGTGGTGGTCGGAGATTTATCCCCAGTATTTTTGCAAAAAATCTAAAGGTAAAACCGATCATCTATGTCTTCGATATCATATATCATAAAGGAGAATTTATCGGCGAGATGCCACTCAATGAGAGAAAGGAGCTCTTGAGATCTATAAAATTTTCAGAGCCTTTCCGACTACTTGAGTATAAAAAGTTAATTGATATTAAAAGCGATTTTGAGAAGGCAATCGAGAATGACTGTGAAGGGATTGTTATTAAAAAATCTAATTCCTTATATTTGGTTGGTAAAGAAGTACCTATTGCGACACATTATTGGCGAAAAGTCAAGTAAAATGGGTGGAATTCAGGTATTCAGAAATTTGATATTTTATAGGAGGTATTGATGGCTGTTGGAAGATTTCAGGTAATGGCGGTTCTGCAAGCCGCACGGGCATTTGTTTTAGGTATGTCTATAGAGTCGGCAAAGTCTTTTGGGCTTAATCGTGCAATATTTTATGCAGCAGCAAAGAAGGGTTTTAAAGGGGGCACAAAGAAAACACCAAGAAAATTTGTTTTGACTAAGAAGCCTCTTTGCGAGAAGAAGGCCAAGGAGATAGAAAAGACATTCAAGATTACAACCATCGGTGACGAGATGGCATATAGTATAAAAATTGATCGAAAGGAATTCTTTGTAATTGGTGATGAAATTCAGTCACCAGAAGATTTTGAGCGGCAGATTGAATCGAGATTTGGCAACCATTTCAAAAGGGCTTGGGAAGAGGCGGTAATGCTCTGCAAGGATTATGATAGAGGTGTTCTTACGGCTCAAAGATATTTCTATGAAACGGTATACAAACCGCGTCGTGATGAACTGGCAAAGAAATGGAGCGAAATAGGGAGATAGTTGAATGGTTGACAAAGGAGCGCAGTTACTTATAATGATAAAATGAAACACGTAATATTTTTTTTGCTGTTGGTTTCTTTCTGTTTTGCCCAGCAAAGCGATACATTATTTAATGATACCCTATTGTTAAAAAAAGAATTGCCTACCGGGATAAAAAAAACGCCAAAGTTCGTGCATGACCCCTGGTTCTCTCAGGATAAGTTTTTGCATCTCTATTTTTCAGCATCCATCTGTGGACTTGCATATCATCTATATTCTTGTCGGCTTGGAAATGACGAAGACCGAGGCAAGATTTATTCAGTATCATTAACTGCAATTGCGGGAATTGGAAAGGAATTATTGGATAAAAGAAGAAAAAAATTTTTTTCCTGGAAAGATTTATGCTGGGATGGATTAGGGCTGGCAGCTGGGTATCTTCTTTTTATGCATTGAGGCCGGTTCAGAATGAGAAAAGGATTAAAGGTTGAAATTATTAATCTCGATGAAGAAAATTTGAAGGATACACCAGAATGGGATAGCCATCCGTTTAGCTGTAAATATTGCATCTACTGGGAATTCCCAGAAGAATGTATAGACCCTGCTAAGGAGAGGAAAGAGGAGATGATAAAAAAGAAAATTGACTGGTTACAGAATACAAAAAGGGTGTTTGGTAATTGTGGAAAAATCTTGTATGTAAATGGAAAGTCTGTTGGCTATGCACAATTCGCACCAGCCGGTCTCCTTCCTAATTCAGCCGAATATCCGGCAGGACCACCAAGCAATGACGCTGTCTTAATTTCGTGTTTATTTGTTTGGCCTAAGAAATTTAGAAGAAAGGGATTAGGTAGTAAGTTTCTCATTAACATTGTTGATGAATTGCGAAGAAATGGTATAAGGGCCGTTGAAACTTTTGCCAGAAAAGGGAAACCGGAGAATCCATCGGGCCCGATGGAATTCTATTTGAAAAACGGCTTCAAAATTTATCTTGATGACCCGGAATTCCCTTTGATGAGACTTGATTTGACGACCTGAAAATCAAGTTACAAAATATTCGGTAACTTTTGGCAGAATTTGAAAAGTGTGCGAACGCCGAAGCCGGTGCCGCCTTTTGGTTGATAATATCCTTCTTTTTCCGACAATTCTTTGCCTGCTATATCAATATGGAGCCAAAGTGCCTTGTTCACGAAAGACTTCAGGAATATCCCAGCGGTAATTGGTGATGCATTCCTGCCGCCTGAATTTTTTATATCAGCAATGTCGCTCTTCATCTTCTCTTCATACTCTTCGAATAGAGGCAACTGCCAGAGTCTCTCTCCTGTATTTTTTGAAATATCTAATAATGTATCAATAAGTTTTTGGTCATTACCCATGACAGCCGCGGTAATATCTCCAAATGTTATTACTGAACCGCCGGTAAGCGTTGCAATATCAACAATTACCCTTGCATCTTCTTTTTCTGCATAACAAATGGCATCGGCGAGAGTCATTCTTCCTTCAGCATCAGTCGAAATGATCTCGATTGTCTTGCCGTTCATTGCCTGCACTACATCGCCTGGTCGTGAAGCACTCCCTGATGGCATATTCTCAACCGCCGGAATGATTGCCATAACATTCAGTTTGATATCAGCCTTTGCCAGTGCTAAGATTGTCCCGAATACTGCAGAGCCTCCAGCCATATCACCTTTCATCCAATTCAAACCTTCTGCCTGTTTTAGAGAAATTCCGCCTGAATCGAAGGTTATTGTTTTACCAACCAAACAGATTAGGGGTGCATCAGGATTTTCAAGCCTTAATATTATAAATTTTGGTTCGTTTGTGCTTCCCTGTCCAACAGAGAGGAGGGCTCCCATCTTTAGATCTCCAATTCCCTTTTTGTTTAATACTTCAATCTTTATCTTTTTATCCAACCCCAGATCATTGATAATCTTTTTGATCTGTTCACTGAGACTTTCTGGAGTGAGATTATTAGCCGGTTCATTTGTTAAATCACGGGCAATGTTCTGTGATTGAGCCAGAATTTCAGCCAACTCAGTACCTTTTTTAAATTTCTTTGTTTTCTCTTTGTCAATCTCAAGAATAGTAAATTCTTCAATCCTTTTATCTTTATCCTTCTTATACTTATCAAATTCATATAGAGCCAGCAATGTTCCTTCAACCACAGCGCAAACAGCTGATTCGGGTTCTATTCCACCAATCCCAGCACCATGAACAATTGTGCCAATGCCTCTGGTTTTTATTTTTTTTGCCTGCGTTGCTGCACTACCCGAGGCCCTTCTAATCGCTTCGGGTCCAAAATTTTCAGATTTACCAAGACCTACCACCATTACCTTACCAACAGGTAATTTGTCAAATGTGTGGAATACAATAGTTTCGCCAAGCTTTCCTGTAATCTCGCCATCATTTATTGATTTCGAAATCATACCATCGAGGGCCTTATCAACTGTTCCTGTTGCACCACCCGGCGCTTTTACGCCTTCAAATAGATTCACAATCAACAAATCACCTGTAAAATCGAGAATTGATTGGTTCAAGATTTTTATATTCATTTATAACTCCTTTTTGCCTGAAAAACCATTTATTGTATCAAGTCTATTTAAGTTATTTGGTATCATTTGTTTCGTTTGTATTATATTCAAAATTTAAGTCTCGTCAATACATAATCACTCTATAAATCATGCAGAGTTTCATAAACTGACTTAAATATAATTTTCACAACCAATATAATATTTTGGCTAATACTCCAGTTTCGATTTTGATATTGCTAATATGATGCCGATGGCAATAAAGCATGCAAGTAGTGAAGAACCGCCATAACTGATAAATGGCAGAGGCACACCAGTTATTGGTAAAAGACCCATAGTCATACCAGTATTTAAGAATGTCTGATAGCTGAACCAGGCGAAGACACCAATTACAAACAAGCTGGAAAATCTATTTTTTGTCTCCTTTGCCAGAATAATTAATCTATAAAACAAATAGATGTATAAAGAAATTACCGCAATTATTCCGATTAATCCGAATTCTTCGCCGATACAAGAGAAGATAAAATCGGTGTGTCTCTCAGGCAAGAATTCTAACTTTTTTTGTGTGCCTGATAGGAAGCCTTTACCAAAAAGTTTTCCTGAGCCAATTGCGATTTTAGACTGAATAATCTGCCAGGACATTCCACGTGGGTCGAGCCAGGGTGAGAGGAATGCAATGATTCGTTTTTGTTGGTATGATTTGAGTGCACCCCACAGTAGAGGCATTATGAGGCCGGCCAAAGGATTGCTGATTAATCCGTAGACAAAATCACTCAACCTTTTGCGCCAGTAGAGAAATACCGAGAGTCCAACAATATAAACAAGCCAGATATAAATGGAAAAACTTGTTATTGCAGAAATAAGGGGTGAAAAAAAAATGAATATTTTTATTCCTGGCATTCCGGCCCAATACAGCATTAGAATCAAAATTGGTAAGAAAATTTGTGCGGCACCTAAATCTGGTTCCATAAAGATTAGTCCAGCAGGAATCGCCACAATCATAAGTGGGACGAGTATATCAATATATTTCTCGAGTTTTTTTCTTGTTGCTAATAGATAGGCTAACAACATGATAGTTCCTAATTTTGTAAATTCTGAAGGTTGAATAGAGATCTCACCAAATTTAAACCAACGCCTTGGATATCCTACTGGATAAAAGAGTAATAAAAAAAGGAAAAAGACTATTAACAAATAAATGAAAGGGGAAAGCATAGACCAAATTCTTGGCGATAATGTAGAGAATATAAAACATAGAGCAATTGCTAATGTCAGCCATATAGATTGTTTTAAAAGATAGTTACCACCAGCGGTAGAAAAAATCATTGCAAGTCCAAATAGGGTTAGAACTATTGCTGATACAATGATATTTGTATCAATTCTTCTGAACATAATTTCTGATTACCGTGGTATCTTTTGAAATCTTTATTGTCTGCTGAAGGAATGTTCTCATTATCTTCCCAGCGATTGGCGCGGCAACACTACCACCATGTCCTGCATTTTCTACAAAGACACATACAAGAATTTGCGGATCATTAGCTGGTGCATAACCGACAAAAAGTGAATGGTCTTCACCGTGTGGATTCTGTGCTGTGCCTGTCTTGCCACATACCTCTATATTTTCTACACGGGCAAGAACACCTGTGCCAAATGTAACAACACCGAGTAGACCTTGCTTTACGATTTCAATCGCTTCATTTGTGATATTCGTCTTGTGAAATGATATTCTTTTTCCTTTTATTAAATGAGGCGTGGGTATATTACCATTGTTAATAAATAAGGTATATGCACAGGCTAATTGCAGTGGTGTCACTAATAAATCACCTTGGCCAATACTCAGATTGAAGATATGGCCTTCCGTCCAACTTTTACCATACCTTTGCTCAAACCATTGGCGGTCCGGCAAGAGACCACTCTTTTCTTGAGGCAAGTCAATGTTCGCCAACCGGCCAAAACCGATTTTTTTTGTGCGGGATACAATTGTATCAATGCCAATGAATCTTCCTAATTGATAAAAATATATGTCACAAGAATGGACTATCGCATCAATGAGGGGAAGCCGGCCATGGATGTGCCAGCATTTAAATGCTCTTGTGTTTAAGAAGTATACGCCACGACATGAGTCAAAGTATCTGTTTTTGCTAATCATCCTTGCATCAAGTGCAGCCAAGGCGACGAACGGTTTAAATGTTGAACCGCAGGGATAACAACTCATAATTGCTCGATTGTACATGGGTGCGTTTTTTGCACTATTCAATTTCTGCCACTCTTCAGTATTCAATCCATGAACAAGCACATTAGGGTCAAATCCAGGCTTGGAATAGAGAACAAAAATTTCGCCATTCTTAGGATTAAGACAGACGACACCAGCCCTTTGATAATCCTTTAAAAATATTGCCGTTGATTCAGTTAATGCAAGGTCAATTGTTGTATAGAGATCAGTTCCTGGTGTAACAGATATTGGTCGCTTTTCGAATACTTCACCAATTTCTCTACCCTTGGCATCAACCTCCACATATTCTATGCCGTAGGCTCCCCTCAGGATTTTATCATATTCCTTCTCGAGTCCCATCCTTCCAATATAATCGCCGATTAAATATATATTCGATTTTTTTAATTCATCTGATGTTACTTCACCTACATAGCCGAGGAGATGGGAGGTAAGGTCCCTATATGGGTAATTTCTTAACGGCTCCACACCAACTTCGACTCCTTCCAATTCTTCCCGTTTTTCTTCAATTATAGAAAGCTGTTCAAAACCGATATCATGAATGATTTTTACGGACATAAAGGGATTCTTTTCTATCTTTATCTTTTCTTTTATGTTTTCTTTATCAATATTGAAGATATGGGAGATTTCGTCTAAGGTATTTTCATCAACAATTGCCGGGATAACTGAAACATAGAATCCCGGTCTCGTATCGGCAATTTTATTATTATTACGGTCGAAGATGTTGCCACGAGGTGCTGTAATATATTTTTTTTTGATACAATTTTCTTCTGAGAGACGATAATACTTCTTACCTTCAATAATTTGAAGTTTGATTGCATAAACAATCACGAGAATAAAAGATAACAAAACTACTGTGCGAATTATTCCAAATTTTTTTATATTCTCATCCATATTTTGAATAATGTTCTATTAAGGATCATAACTGCTGGTAAAAATACGAAGACAGTTATTAAAAATGTTTGAATGTTAAACGGAGAAGAAATGACAATATGAATGACAATAGTTTTCGAAAGATAAAAAATTGTGAATGTTATTAAAGTAGTCAGTGGGTCTTTTATAATAAATTGTTTTAGATAAAGGAGCGCCATACCAAACGCAGTATAAATAAGTGTATTAAAGCCAAGACTAACTGGGTGATAGAGGTCAATTAATAACCCATTAAAAAAAGAAAAAATCAGAGCAAATCGGTTATCCTCATTGAAGATTACGAAAAAGATAAGAATCGATAATATGTCCACAACATGATTAAAAGGAAGAAAGATATAAAGTAATAGGAAATATATCAGATATCTCATACACTCCCTGCCCTACGCTTCACGCTCGACATTTCTTTCTTCTCATCTTTTGAACTCTGGGATTAGCGGCTTCAAATTCTGCAAAGGGAAAGGGGCTGTTGTTCTTTTTGTTTCCTTTTGTAAATTTTTGGTTTTAGAACCAAAAACCAAATGGATAAAAAAGATATGATTGATTTTAACACTGGGAATAAGTCTGACTTCCTTAAAGAGCAGGTCATTTGTTTTCCGAATCATTTGGACTGTTCCAATCAATATCCCTGGTGGAAAGATTTCACTCATGCCTGAAGTGTATATTGAATCCCCAATATTTATTTCATCATAAATTTTTATATAATCAAAGATTAAGTACCTTTCCTTTCTTACAATGCCATAAACGCCAGTTTTAGCATCAAATGCACTTATAGCGATTCCGTTATTTTCTATCGTTTCTACTATACTGTAAAAGTCGCCAACATATTTTACTTTACCAACAAACCCATTACTTGCCGTTACAGGTTGATTGATGTAAAGACTATCCGCCTTGCCTTTGTCAATGTAAAGAAAGCCATCAAAGTTTCCGGGATCCCGACCAATAACTTGTGCCTTTAACAGTTTATAGTTTACAGGTTCATAACCTGTCGTATCGTAACTGATTCTTTCTTTTAACTCAGTATTTTCTAATTTTAGTTCGCCTACGATAGTTTCGAGTTCGTCAATGCGCATCTTCGAGATGGATAAAAATTGTAAATATTGGGTAATAATCTTTACTGGAAATAGTAAGACCTGGGAAAGCCTCATAGAGATTGAAAAATCTGCCTCCTGACCAAGGGCCAGGAATATTATTGATATAATAACTAAACTCGAAAAGATAGTTAGTTGATGACGCAGCAATTACGCTCTCTTCAATGTAAATATTACCTTTTCATATTTTGTAATGTCTTCGAGAATTTTACCAGCACCAAGGGCAACTGCCTTGTGCGGTTCTTCAGCTACAGTTACGGGCAGATTTGTTTCCTCCCTAATGAGCGTATCGATGCCTCGTAATAGAGACCCACCACCTGCCATATAAATACCGGAGTTCACAATATCTGCAGCCAATTCGGGCGGAGTCCTTTCTAATGTTTGGCGAACCGCCTCAACGATCATCGATAGGGGTTCTTGGATTGCTTCTCTCACTTCATGGCTCGTCAATCTGATTGTCTTCGGGATACCCACGACTAAATCACGCCCTCTTACCTCGATAGTTTTTTCTTCTTCAGTTGGAAATGCGCTACCAATAGCTATTTTTATATCTTCGGCAGTCTGCTCACCAATAATCAAATTATAGTTCCTCTTTATATACTGGACTATTGCATCGTCCATTTCATCACCGGCGACCCTGATTGAATTATTTGTTACAATACCTGATAATGCAATAACGGCTATCTCTGTTGTGCCACCACCTATATCAAGCACCATGTTGCCGGTTGGCAAATCGATAGGTAGATTAATACCGATTGCGGCGGCAATCGGTTCAGAGACCAAAAAGACTTCGCGTGCCCCCGCCGCCTCTGCGGAATCCCTGACTGCCCTTTTTTCAACCTCAGTAATTCCTGAGGGCACACAAATTATAACCCTTGGCCGAGTGAACAACTTCTTCTTCTGGACTTTCTCGATGAGTGTGCGTAAGAGTAATTCCACCATTTCAAAGTCAGCGATAACACCATCTTTCATTGGTCTGATTGCCTTGATGCCTTCGGGTGTCTTCCCTAACATTTTCTTTGCCTCGTCTCCAACAGCAATACATTTTTTCGTTTTTGTATCAATTGCTACAACGGTCGGTTCGTTTAAAATAATGCCACGGTCATTTACATAAATTAGGGTTGTGCAAGTGCCAAGGTCAATTGCAATATCACTCATAAAATAACCCTTGAGGGCTCTAAAAATTAAGCTAATATTGAATGTCACTGGTTATCCCCCTTTTCTTTATCATTATCTAATAATATTTATTTTTTTCAAAAAGTCAACTATAATGTTGGCGCTCTAAAAAGTATTCATTACTCTTACAAAGATTTCTATCCTTTTTTAAAACTCTCTCACATGCAGATTGACAATAAGGATATGCTAAATATAATAAGGGCATAAGAGGAGATGAAATGAAAGAAAGGAGAAAAAAACCAGAACGAAGAAAAAAAGAGAGGCGAGGGCTCCTTACCGAAAAGGAATTCCGCAGGCTAATCGAGACTGGTAAGGTGGTTGATGATGATAAAAGGTCATGGGCCGATCGGCGTAGAACAAAAAGAAGAAGAAAACAGATAGGCATATAAAGGGTTATATTGACAATGGAAAGTTTTTTGATATAATAACTATCGAAATAGCAGGTGCCGATGCCAATAATAGAGTTTTACTGTGAGAAGTGCCAGAGGAAATTTGAGGAACTGATATTTAAGAATAGTGAGCTTGCATCAATTAAATGTCCAAAGTGTGGGAACAAAAAATTGCGAAGGCTTTTCTCGACATTTGGCCTGGTAAGTAAGGGTTCATCAGGGTTGACAGATAGTTCGGGCTTGTCTTGTTCGAGTTGTTCCCGCACATCTTGTGCAGGCTGTGGAACATAGATAACAAAAATAAGGAGGAAGGATGGCACGCGAACTTTTAGTGGAAGCAATCGTTGAAAAATTTGGTTCTATTTATCCAAAGGTTGATATTGAAAAGATGATCGATGCCTTTTTGGACACTATAGTGGAAATTTTAATAAAGGATAAAAGGGTTGAAATGAGAAGATTTGGAACATTTGAATTGAGGAAGCGACCAGGAAGGAGCGCAAGGGCACCTAAAAGCGGCAAAAATTATACATTACCTGACCGTTATGTTCCATTCTTTAAGCCATCGAAGATTTTAAAGAAAGAACTCATGGAGAAGATAAAACCTTGAAAATGGGGGTGATGACTATATCTATTGAATGACTCGTTTACTTGAAGACCTCAATCCCGAGCAATTCAAAGCAGTAAAAATTGATAAAGGTCCAATCTTAGTACTTGCTGGCGCCGGTAGCGGTAAAACCCGCATCATTACTTATCGTATTGCCTATTTGGTTTCCGAAAGAAACATTAACGCCCATAATATTCTTGCTGTAACATTCACAAATAAGGCAGCCGATGAGATGAAATCGCGTGTTTGTAGATTACTCAATGATATGGACCCACCCATATGGATAAAGACCTACCATTCAACCTGTTCAAAAATCTTAAGGGATGCATCACTATGTGGTGCAGAAACATGTGCGCGAATTGGTATTCCCCAAAACTTTACAATTTATGATGAACAAGATCAACTTTTACTCATTAAAGATTGTATTAAAGAACTTGATATCAATTCAAAATCCCTCACACCTAATTTTGTCCTATCAATGATAAACCGGGCTAAAGAGTACCTAATATTGCCAGAAGCGTATAATCCTAATTTAGGACTGCCTTTCGATGAGTATGTTAAGGCGGCCTATAAACTGTATAATAAAAGATTGACAGAGAATAATGCCTTAGATTTCGATGACCTCATTTCTAAAACTGTTGAATTATTTCAGAGAGACAAAGAGATCTTAGCGCACTATCGAAACAGGTTCAAATATATATTGGTTGATGAATATCAGGACACCAACCGAGCCCAGTATGTCCTGACCAATTTATTGGCGGAAGGACATCGAAATTTATGTGTGGTTGGCGATGATGACCAATCTATTTATTCCTGGCGCGGGGCAGAGATTAAAAATATTCTTGAATTTGAAAAGGATTATCCTGATGCGGTGATTATTAAACTCGAACAGAATTACCGTTCAACCAAGACGATATTGAAGGCGGCATCGAATGTGGTGAGGAATAATCGCTATCGCAAACAGAAAACCCTCTGGTCGGATAATGAAATAGGGGAAAGGATAGAATATTTTAAGGCAAACGATGACAGTGGTGAAGCTGCTTATGTTACAAGAAAGATTCTGGAGTATAATTTAAAAGACCGTGCCCTGGGGGATATTGCAATATTTTATCGTCTGAACTATCAATCAAGAATATTTGAAGAATATCTAGTACAACACAGAATACCATATGAGGTTGTTGGCGCCTTGAAATTCTATGAGCGTGCCGAGATAAAAAATATCCTTGGCTATCTAAGGGTAATTGGTAATCCAAAGGACTCGGTAAGTTTAAAAAGAATTATAAATCTGCCGGCAAGGAATATTGGTCAAGAGACCATCGAAAAGATTACCCAGTTCCAATTATTCAAATGTATATCCTTCTATGAGGCATTGAAGGGTATTGATGAAATAGAAAGAATCAAGCAAAGGACTAAACAAAGTATCAAAGAGTTTGTTGAAATGATCGAAAAGTATATTTCCTTGCGCAGTAAATTGAATCTTCATGAACTGGCGGTAGAGCTCGCCAAGGAGTCAGGGTATTTGGAGAGCCTGGAAATAAAACAGACTGAAGAAGAGATAAGTCGGCGTAAGAATGTTGAGCAATTACTCATTTCAATCCGTGATTATGTCAAAACAAACAAGGATGCTACGCTTGAGGATTATCTCGAGTGCGTTTCATTGAAGAGTGATATTGATTATTGGCAGGCGGATAAGGAGAAGGTTTCACTGATGACCTTACATAACGCAAAGGGATTGGAATTTAATGTTGTCTTTATAACTGGACTTGAGGATGGATTGATTCCTCATTATAAATCCCGGGAGGAAGGACGTGTTGAAGAAGAAAGGAGGCTGCTCTATGTTGGTATAACAAGGGCAAAGAAAAAATTGCATCTGACCTCTGCTGCACAGCGAGAGACCTATCGCGGTATGTCCATTACAACTCGAAACTCGCCATTCTTAAGTGAAATCCCCGGTGAGGTCTTTGCCACGACACTGGTTACTGATTCCGAGGAGGTCAGCTCTTGAACTTACGGGATCTTTTTCCTATCACAAAAGAATCTATCTATTTCAATCATGCATCAACCGGCCCTATGTCCATACCGGCAAGGAAGGCGATTGAGGAATGTCTGAATGTATATTCAAGTCAGGCAGAGTTCGATTTTAGAACTTATTTTTTCAGGTTGGCAAAGGCACGATTAAATGTTGCCAAGTTAATTGGTGCAGACCCCGAAGAGATTGTCTTTACCCACAATACATCAGAAGGTATTTATATCGCCTTGATAAATCTACCCCTAAAACAGGGGGATATAATCATAGTCATGGAAGAAGTCTTTCCAACCGTCAGGTATATAGTTGATTATAATGTTCCTTACCTTGAGAAAAAATATGTTCGATTCTGTAGTAAAGACCCGATTGATGTAATTAAAGATAATTTAGATAAAAAAATTAAGGCGGTCGTTATCGACTGGGTGCAGTTTTTTACTGGCGAGGTGATTGACTTAAAAAGGTTGGGCAAATTTCTAAAAGAAAGAGAAATTTATTTGATTGTAGATGGTATTCAAGGGATTGGCGCAATCAATTTTGATGTAAAAGAGATTGAGATAGATTTTCTTGCATGTGGCGCAGCGAAATGGCTCTTTGGGCCGAGCGGTACAGGATTTTTGTATGTCAATAAGAAGAATTTTAAATCATTGAAGAGATTACATACGGGTTGGCTCGGTGTAGATTGGAGGAGTTTTGAGGATTTTGAAGTTAATCCCCCATTGTTTGAAGATGCAAGAATGTTTGAACAAGGCACGAGAAATGTGATTGGAATCAGTGCTCTTTCTGAAAATGTTAAGATTTTACTTCAGATTGGATTAGAGAATGTAGAGAACCAAATTTTGGGTTTGCATGAAGGGCTAAGGCAAGGATTAAAGGATATGAATTACGAGATATTAACACCCGATCGCCTTACTCGGTCGGGTATTATTACTGCGAGGCCAAAGAATGCTGGCGATTTGTATAATCTTTTAAGAGCAAAAAAGATAATAATTTCTCTGAGAAATAATGCCCTGCGCTTCTCACCTCATTTTTATAATACAGAAAAAGAGATTGAGAAGATGTTTAACGTCCTTAGGCAAATGCCAACAGCTTAATACAATAAATGATACCTGTCGTCAATTCGTTTTAATTAATCCATTACTAATCTGCAAAAGGCATCTCACTTTTTTATAGTTTTACAAGTTTTACGGTCATTAATTTTTTATTATCCAGAGAAACTGAAAGAAAGTATACACCCGATGAAAGCCTCGCTATTCTTTCATTATTCAAGGTCAGAGAAGATGGTGTATATGGCAAGGATTTTTCAACAATGATTCTGCCAGCAACATCATATAGTGTGACTTCTAATGGTTTTTCTGAATGTCGAGCAAATTCTAAATGAATCTCATTTTGAAATATCGTCGGAATAGAGAAATACTTTGGCTGAGTGTCTTTCACAAATTCTTCTGTAGCCACACCCGCAGGATAATAGCGATATTTTCTTACTTGCACATTACTAACATTATCGCTATAAACATAGAAATAGAGCGAGTCATTTGATTTATAATATCTTATATGCTCTGGTATTACTCCAAGCGGAAAATTCCAGATTTCTATACCTAGTGAATCTAAATAGAATACTATTCCCTGGTCGTTTAAAGTTCCACAAACAAGAACGTTCTGATAGTAGTCTACATCACAACTTAAACCCTTACCATTAGAACCTATATTAGTATGCCATAATGAATCGCCATTAGGATTACTGTGTTTCAGGGCAAAAAAATACACAGGATTAAAATATTGCCAATTTTCTACTAAACAACCTACAGCCACTGGATTTCCTTCATTGTCCAAAGCTATTTCTTCAGATCCTTCCTCCCAATAAGGAACTATTATAGGACTGGGTTGATATCTTAGTTTAAGTTTGTCCCAGATTCTCTCCAAAGAAGCAGAGTTAATTTTGCAGTTAAAAAATCCTACCACTGGATACGAAGAAAATGGTTCTTGATATTTACCACCCACTAAAAAGTTATTTTCATTATCTGTCTTTACATCCCAGAAGCCGGCCTCTATCTCTGGTCCGAGCGGATAATAGCCACCAAAAATGATACCTCCGTCTGTAGCATTAATCAGCAAAATCGTCGGCTGATACGTTCCATAAAGTGCGTGAAGAAAATAACCAACCACTACGAGTTTATTATCGTTATCGTATAGCTCGACTCCCAAAGGAGCTTCCTCTGTTGACATAAATGTAATAAATTCGGTATATATTGTATCGCCATTTGCATAGTCATATTTAACCAAATATAGCCCCGGGTAGCCACTAAAGTAACCTTGACCGATGCTATATAGATAAGTCTTTGCCTGGTCATAGACCAAATCCTTACCAATTTCATCGTATGTGGGATTTAGTTCTGTCTTTTGTGTCCAAACCGTGTCACCATCTGGATTTATTTTGATTGTATAGAGATACCCCTGATGTTCTCCTGTAATGAAAACATACCCATCATCACTACATATCATGTTCCAAGGATAATCAAAGGGATATTCCTTCTGCCATATAAGCGTTTGAGCCTGTATAGCTGTTATCATAGCAATCCCTATGATTACTTTTGACGCTTGTCGCATAATAATCATTGCAAACCCCCTTTTCAATTTTCTGTATTTAACTTTAAGTCCTATTTATATTATAATATTAAGTATGTCTTACTTTTAATATCGAGTTCTCTTGAATCGCTTATTTTTTGGGGGGTTTTGTCACTATTTTTTATTTATTGACAAATGTTTCATTTTTAAGTATAATGTTTCCACTTGTGTACCACATACTACCACAACTGCGTCTTCGGGCTGTTCAATATTATCTCAAAAGCAGAACGTCTTTAAGAAAGACCGCTATTAAATTCAATGTAAGTTATAAAAGCATATATAAATGGGTTAAGTGGTATAAGGAACAGAGTGAAACAAGACTCTTATCTACCTTTAAAAGATCGTGGCGTAGAACTGAAAAGGAATTGGAAGAAAAGATCGCGTTTTTAAAAGAAGCTAATCCTGGTTTAACCGTTAGAAACGCGCAAAGAATCCTTGAAAAGAAGAGAATAAATATTTCAACTAAAGGAATCTGGGGGATATGGAAAAGATATGGATATGCCGGGTTTGTAAAAAAATCACTATCAACGGATTTTCGTTCATATATACCAGTTTTTCATGAAGCAAAGGAAAGAATAAAAATAGCAGAAAGACTTTCAAAACAAGATGATATTTCAAAGAGTGTAAAAGTTTTAAATGACTTACCTACCTGTCCCAAAAACGAACTTTTAAAAAAAATCCCAGATCGTTTTCTTAATGTGCATAGAAGATTGGAAAAATACTACTCACTTTGGGGAGAGACCCCCTATCCGATATTAGCCAAAAAGTTAAGAAGATTGCGCGAAAAGTTTGAAGAAGAAGGATATGTCTATTCAGCAATGCGAGCGGGTATCTTAGAGTCCCTTGCACTTGAATGGAGCGGAGAGACAAAAAAGCAACTTAGTCTATTTATTCATCTCGGAAAAATATATCAGAGAAAGGGGTTAGACCCAGCGTTAAAATTTTTGTACAATATAGCAGAAGGGTCTGCTCATTTGCGAAATCTTAATATTAAAAAAGCACTTTATTTTCTAAAAGAATGCGAAAAACTTATCAATTACCTTCCCAAGCAATCATTTTTGCCAAGTCTTCTCGCATTATATGGTAATTTCGGATATTACAGAAAATTAAAGAGGTTTCTTAATCGACATAAAGAAGAAATTAGAAGAGACACCTTTCTTTCCTGGCGAGCTCGTTTGTCTGCTACTGAAGGAAAATACGCAGAATATAAAGCCTTTTTAAATAAAATAAAGGAACACAGAGAGGATCCAGCAGATATCCTTCAAAATGCGCAATATCTTTTTTTTGAAAAAGGGGAAAGTCAGAAAGCAATGGAAAAGGTTAACCTTTTTTTTGAGACCGCAAAAAAGATGGCAATAAGAACTTATTGGGATTTTATATCCGTCTTTCTCGCAGTTTTGTATTCAGCGCAAGGTAAAAAGAATAAGGGTTTTCTCTTGATAAAAAGAAATCTTTCTTTATTAAGGAAAATGGGAAACAAGAAGAATGTATTGTTTAATGAAATTATTGTAGATAACCCTGAACTCCCTGAGTATGCAGGCGAAATAAGTCAATTTCGTCTTTTACTTCTTTTGAAAAAAGCAGCTTTAACAAAAAAAGAAAAAGATTATAGAAAAGCATTTGAATTTGCGAGAAAGGAAGAACTTCTTGGAACCTTTCACCGTTTTTCTATTCTTTTTTCGGATGTAATCCAAAATCTTCTTAAGAAAGGAAGAAATACAGGACTACCGAAAGCAATTCTTAAACTTCCGGTTTTCAATAAAGAAGTTCCGGTTTATCATATTAAATTTCTTGGGGATTTGATTATTTATAAAAATCAAGAATATTTAAAGACAAAATTGAAACCAAAGGACACCGCTTTTTTAATCTACTTCTGCTTTAAAGCGAGAGAGCCAAAAAAGTCGGTAAATTTAGATGATGCTTATGCCAATTTCTGGCCCGAGAGTGAAAAGCCGTCGCTCATTTTTTCACATCTTTTAATGCGTGTCAAAAAGATATTAAAAATACCGACCCATCTTTTGACAATATCAAGAAAATATGGGTTGACTTCGTTGCGAAATGAAGGCGTCTATTTTACCTCCGATTATCAGGAATTTGAGCAAACAATAGCCCAAGCAAAGGCATTGGAGCGGGCCGGCGAATGGAAATTTGCTAAGAAAGAATATCTGCGGGCATTCAAGTTGTTTCGTGGCGAGCCATTTAAGAAAAATTTTGATGAGTGGTCACTGAATATGCGACATAGGATTTTAATCCAACTTGAGACCGAAGCAATAAATTTTGCGAAAAGTTGTTTAGAGCACAAGAATAAACGCGATGCAAGAAAGATCTTGGAGAAAGCTTTGAAGATAATTCCAGATTCAGAAGAAATAAAAGATATAGTCAAAAGGTTAGATAGTAAGAATGACGGCTGATTGTCTAAGACGATAATTTAGTATATTCTGATCTTGGTATAAATAGAATTTTTTTATCCCATTCCTGAAATATAACGGCAAATTGGTCAAAAACATCTTTTCTGCCCAAAATCGGTGGCACTTCTTCAATCAGCGCCCAGGCGATACGACAGTCAAATATTTCTTCACCGAGAGTCATTTTTAAAATCTTATGAATTACCGCAACCCTACCTTCGCCAATACCCGAAAGTTCTTCAATAGCATTTCTATTGAGTTCTAAATCTAATATTTCCCCAGCGGATTTGGGAATCAAACTTATGTCCGCGCCAGAATCAATGTACGGCGATAGTAAAATTTTTTTGCCATTATTTTCAAGGATAACCTCAGCTACTGGTCTGTATACAATTTCTCCCCGCGATCTTTCCGCACGATACCTAAATTCTACCGTCATTTAAATATAAAGAGTATCAAAACTTCTTGCTTAGGAATTTTTGCTAACAACGGCATCCTGTCAGGGAATTTCTTTTGTGCTTCTTCTAAAACGGTCTTTGCATTATCACCACTTGCCACCACTTGTTCATCAACAATTGCTACCCATTTTCCGCTATATTCAGAGAGGTCATTGTTTATATAAAATTCATAGGATTTGTCGCTCATAATTTGATTATAGCCAGTTTCTATTCTCTGTCAATGGTCGTTTACGAATGCAAATTTTATGCGATACTATTATTTAATGATTTCAAAATTTTGAAATCTTCTAATCACCAAATAGAATATTTCGGAGTTTTAATAACCCTAAAAATAAAAGATAAAACCAGCCAATTGCATAGATAATTAATACACTTGGGAAAATGATATTAGCAAAAAACTTTTTCATACTATTCCTGCCTCTCACTCCCTACTACTTATGCCGATTTCCCTCAAATCTTTAAATTGATTAAGAAAACGAGCTTCCCGATTTACGTATCAGGACTGCTATCCGACATATCCCTTTGCAAACTCAGGGCACGCTGTAAATCCTCCTCTGTAATATAACCCATCTCAACCATAATCTCACCCAAAAGCCTTTTTGGTTCAGTGGTCATCTGGGTCCACCTCGCCTCGACCAGTTTTTTATAATCAACAATTCCAGGGGTAATTAGTATTTCGCCTAAAAAGATGTGGTTGCTGTTACCAGTCAATTGCTCGCCTTTCTCAGGGTAGTCAGATGAATGTCTGACTACCCGCAAGAGAAAGGGGGAGCGGTCGGTATGCGTATAAAATACAAGTTATCTAATTGCTACCTATTCTTATTTTATCTTCACAATCCTTACAGGCTTAGTAGTTCCGCCTTCGGCCCCTAAAAAATACACACCTGGTGCCAGTCCTTCTGCGACACGGTCACCCCGGCAATCTCCGACATACTTACCGGAAACATCATAGATTGAGAAATGTTCATTCTCATGCCCCGGAACTATGGTAAAGGAAACAAAGGGATTGGGTTTTGCCATTATCCTCACCCCTGCTCCTTGATCCCCTGCTGTTGTCTCCTCCACGCCGATGTTCCCGGTGGGGTCGCGTTTGTAGTAAATATCGCTGTAGTAATTCAAACCCCGTTGCGGTAATCGGTCCAGACTGCATGGACATTGTTCCCGGAAGCCGCTACCGAAGGCATGCCGCTGGAATAGAGATCGTCATCGGATACCTGGATCTGCGCACTCCAGGTAACGCCGTTATCCGTGGAGCGCTTATAGAAGACTTCTTGCGGCAGGTTGGCTTTTTCCCAAACCACGTGGACAACGTTACCCACGACCGCCATCGAAGGCCAATGCATCCCGTTGCCGCTGCTGGTAGTGAGTCTGACATCCGAGCCCCCACGATACTCCGTTATTCGTGGAGCGTTTGTAGTAAATTTCTGCGTGCCCGTCCCGCTCGTCAGTCCAGGCCACATGGACATTATTCCCGGATACCGCTACGCACCAGGCTTGATTATAGGAAGTCTGCATATTTGTAGCGGGGTAGTTCGAAAGCCGCACGTCCGGCTCCCAGGCTGACCAAACCAGGGGAGGAGAATGGAACAGTACGAGACACAAGAACAAAACGGAGAAAATTGTCTTCATCGCCACCTCCTTTCAAGGTTTATTTTCTCCTTTATTATGTTAATTATACTTTCTAATCTAACTCTAATTTAACTAAAAGTTAACTACCATCACCTGTATGAAAAAATCTTCACGATTAGCAATTGTTGATCATCTTACGGGATTGTATAATCGCCGGTATTTTGATAAATATTTAAAGAAAATAATCTCTGAGACAGGAAAGAAGAAAAAGCATTTTTCTCTGCTGATGATTGACATTGATAAGTTTAAAGAGGTCAATGACAAATATGGTCATCTGGTAGGTGATAATGTTTTGAATGAGTTGGCAAGAGTTTTGAAGGCATCAATGCGGCGCGGTGACGTTTGTTTTCGTTATGGCGGTGATGAGATTGCGGTGATTTTACTTGAGGCGTCAGAAGAAGTTGCGGAGAATATTAAACAGCGCATAGCAAATAAGATTGAATAGCACGAGTTTTCTATTGAGGGTGTTCATAAACTGCATTTGAAATTGAGTGTCGGTTTAGCCGTATTCCCTGAAGATGGGTTGGAACCAATAAAATTGATCAAAAGGGCAGATGAGTTATTATATAAAGCAAAATCTCATATTAACGACTTATATGAATTGGTTTATGTCAACGGGCGGATCGGCAATGCCTTAGAACTCATTCGCGAGCAAGGCATGCCGGACCCCAATGCCGAGCCAGACCGTGCCTTTATCTATGCCCGCGCCCAGGCTCTCTATGGAGACCTGACTCAGGCCCTGAAAGTTTATTCCTCAATTCCCCCTTCGCCTGATTGTGACGCCGAACGTCTGTGGGGGTTGGCAAGCATAAACATTCAGATGGGTCACTTGGACCAAGCCAAGCGTCTTCTGAAGGAGTCCGTGGCTAAAAATCCTCCAGGTTGGCTTCTGCCGCATATTAGCCATACAAGATTTTCTATGTCCCTTGAGGAAGGGGATTTCGCGGTCGCCTATCAGATCCTTGAGGAGGGCATCGCAGCATGCGAGCAAGAGCAACAGTTCGTCATGCGCTGGGTCTTTGAGGGAAATAAGGGGGTGCTGCAATCTCAGCAAGGCTTTCACGAGGAGGCGCTCCTTTCCTTTGAACGCGCCATAAAACACCTCAAGGCCAGGGGTAGTATTTTTTTTACGGGTCACTTTCTGACCAATCAGGCCGGCGTAATTGCTTTACTGGGAGACATCCCTGCTGCCATTCGCTGTCTGACCCTTGCCGAGAAGTTCGTCCTTGAGTCCGGGAGCATATTAGGACTAATCTTTCTGAAACTCACCCAGGGATATCTTTGGCATCAGCAGGGACGGTTGGATAATGCTGATCAGTATTATGACGAGTCATCCCAGCTTCTTCGGGAGTATTCCTTCCCGATATATGAGGTCATCCTGGGCATCTACCGGGCAGATCTGTGGTTTAACCAAGGAAAAATTTCAAGGGCACTGGATATGGTCCGAAAGAACCTGCGGTTTATCCAGGAAAAGAACCTTGCTTTTAATGAGGATACCTACCTTTCTCAGGAGGGGATCTTTTTAGTACGCAGCGGTGCTGTCCGACAAGGACTGGAGGTTTTGAGCCGCGCAGCGGAAATGGCAGAGGTTCGTAAGACGCTCAGCCTGCGCGCGGAAATCGCCCTGTATCAGGCCTTTGGCCATGAGGAGTTGAAGCAGCGCGAGCAGGCTCTGGAGAGGATGAAGAAATGCCTTGCCGCGGTTGAAGCCATCCAATTTCCCCAGGCGATTCTCAGCGAACGGGATGTGCTTATCCCTCTTCTGCTCAAACTCGTGGATTTTCTGCCGGACACGGAGATTTTGAGTTCCATCATCGTGCAGTTGCGTCATCCCATCCTGGTGAAGCGACTCACAGGGTCTAGCCCGGCGAGGAAGGTTTTTTTCCTTCGCACCCTCAAAGTTCACGATGCGTACCACTATCGCAAGCAGCTTTCGCGGCTGAGAAACGACCCTGATAAGGTAGTACGCCACACGACCCGCCTTATCCTTCAGAGCTGGTATCAACATACGAACTACCGTGTTTATACGCTTGGCTCCTTTCGGGTCTTTTTCGAAGGCGAACTTCTCAAAGATAAAAGCTGGCTTTTACATGGGGTGAAGCGGTTATTTTTATTTTTCCTCACTTTTCCGGATAAATGGTATGAAACTGATGCAATTCTTGAAGTCCTCTATTCAAAGTCTGATCCAAAAAGGAAACAAAGGATTCTCTACTCTCGCCTTCACGACTTGCGGCACGTCCTTGAGTCATTTCATCTTTCAGACATGGATTACATATTTTTCCGAAGCCGAAGAGGGGCTTATGGATTTTTTCCACAGGAGCGCTTTTGGGTAGATGCTATTGACTTTGAAGGCAAAATCAAACAAGCCCATGAATTCCGCCTTACAAACAACTTCAAGGAAGCTCGTGAAACCTATCGCGAGGCTTTGGCTCTGTATGGCGGGGATTATCTGGAGGAGTTTCCATATGAAGATTGGTTATTCCAAAAACGAAGGTACTTGTGTGAACTCTACTTTCGCGCGGTTATGAATTACGCCTCCCTGGAATGTGATTTGGGAAATACCAGTGAAGCCCGGAGAGTGCTGGAGGATGCGCTTTTTAAAGATTTATCGCGCACCGATTGTATGATTCTTCTGATTCAGATTCTCGCCCGGATGAAGCTCACCCATGAAGCCAAGGAATGGGGTGATCGATACAGACAGCATATGAAAAAGGAATTGAATGAAGAACCCGCACCGGAAGTCATGGCATTATTGAATCAATTAAGGTAGTTTTCTGTTCGCGAATTATGCTATCACTTACCGATTGACAGAATTTTGAAATCTTTTAAACACCAAATAAAGATTTTGGTCAATTATATTATTTTATTGAAACGATACCTACCAACCAAAGCCAATGCCGATGTTTATGATGGGCATTATTTCCACATCAGCCGTACTGGCAAGCGAGCTAGCCAAAGGGGCAATTACACCGCCACCACCGGCAAGTGTGAGCAGAAAACCAGGGACTCGCCACATGAACGTATATCCTGTGGTTATTTCAAATATAATGGGGTGGAATTTTGCAAAGAAAGAATATCTGCGGGCATTCAAGTTGTTTCGTGGCGAGCCGTTTAAGAAAAATTTTGATGAGTGGTCACTGAATATGCGACATAGGATTTTAATCCAACTTGAGACCGAGGCCGTAGGTTTTGCTAAAAATTGTCTTGAACACGAAAACAAAAGAGACGCCAGAAAAGTGCTGGAAAAAGTATCGACAATAGTGCCACAGTCAGATGAGATAAGGCAGATGTTGGATGATCTTATAGTCTGATGGTTGGATAAGTCAATGGGACTAATCGTCAGATGTTACTTAAACAATTGAACAATTGTTTAAGTGTGCACTGTTTTTTTTGAAAATAAAAAAAATAGAAACCAAACCCTGAACCCAAGACCTTATCTTTGAGATGAACACGGAAAACATTAACGGAGCAATATTACCTTTTTGGTCTCTTTATAATCACCCGCCTTCCCTATGGGTTCTACGACAAGACTTATAAAATAGACACCGGCCGGTAATTTGAGACCAAGGTCGTCGTCACCGTGCCAGACGATTTCGTCGCATTGTCTCATCGTCTGATAGTCCCATTGTCTAACCAACCTGCCACTTGCATCGTAGACTTTTATTGAAATTTGGGATTTGAGATTTGCCTGCCCCGTTGGATGTTTACTATCTAACGGGGTGAAGAATTTGGTGCTTGGGATTTGGTGCTTAATGTTCAATGCATTCCTGAATGGATTGGGACAGATTTCAAGGCTTAGAGCGTCGGGCGTAGAATGTCCAACAAACTTGTCACGCACATGACCACTTTCGGTTACCTCAATAAACACTGTAGCTTCATTATTTGCTCCTTGATTATCGGTCACCCTGAGGCTTGCAATATAATAGTCTGCTGTAATATAATTATGAACAGGATTCTGGTCAAATGAAGAGTCACCATCACCAAATCGCCAGAAATAAGAGGTGATAAAGCCATCCAAATCTATACCTGAACCTGTAAAATTTACTACAAGCGGTGCTTGGCCAGAATCAGGAATAGCCGAGGCATAGGCGATTGGTGGCAGATTACCACCTGGCGCACGCAGGGCGTGCACATAACCATCTCTGTCTCCGATAAAAATCAACCCATTTGCAATGCTGGGTGCTGAACCAGGGGCAGGCCATTGATAATAGGTTGGTATATAGTATGACCAAATTTTATTAGCGCTGTTAGCCAGGGCATCGAAACAATATAGCGAGTCACTCCAATTTATTGCCATGACTTTGTTGTCAGCTACGGCAGGTCCCGTCCTATCAGCTGCATTAAAATCGTACTCCCAAATCTTTACCCCACTATCTGACGCTTGTGCCAACCAGCAAATGATACTACCATAATTCTCATAAGTTTTGAACACCCGGTTATAGGCAACCGCAGCCGATGGACCATCCCAAATAGTAATATAACGCTGCCAAACAGGTATGCCATTAGTAGCATCAAAACAACGAGTCCAGCCATCATCAGAACTGAAATAGACTCTATTATTTGCAACTGCAGGTGTGGGGAATATTCCTCGCAGGGTATCTGTCCCCTGGAACATCCAAATTGAGTCACCAGTTTCGGCATTTAAACACCAGAGACGATTGTCAGAAGTTCCGCCATAAATCTTACCATTAGCAACCGATAATGAACTATGAAACCAACCGACACAATCATGCTGCCATAATAATTCGCCATTAGGATTATCGGTAAGGGCATTAAAACAATAGATATATCCGGTTTCTGAACCAATATATACCTTACCATTTACGACCACCGGGGAAGAGATCATTGTATTAGTAGGACCGATGTAGTATTTCCATAGTAGTTCACCACCTGAGCCTGGAGGATTCTCATTGAGACAGAAGATATAAGCATTAGTATCACCTAATTTTCCGGCAAAAAATACCCGGTTATATGCTACCGCTGGTGAACTTCTTATCGGTCTCCGTTGAAGTGTATCCTGCCAGGTCTGGTATTTCCAGACGAGTTCACCATTTATATTATTGGTTACTTGCTTAAGACAATAAAGGACCCCATCATTGCCGCCAATAAAAACTTTTCCGTTAACGACTGCGGCTGATGTGTTAATTCGTCTTATATTACTACTACCAGGACCAGTTTGATATTTCCACAGCAATTGGGGGGTTGCGCCAGTAACTGTTGAAACAGAATTGAAGGCATTCTTTGCCGGGTCACGGCGCCATTGTACCCAAGAATCCTCAGGCCAATAATCCACTAACGCACTCACACTACCGGGATAACCGAGGAGGAGAAAGAACATAAACAATATGTTTAGGGTAGATTCTTTCTTTAATCTTTTCATATTTTCCTCCTTTTTCCAAACATTTATCTAAGATTAAAAAGGCTATGTTTTATGCCTCTTTAATCTCAAAATTGTTATTCCTATCGTAATGCCTAATATTCCGGTCAATCCAAAAACTGCAATTATCATAAGTTCAACACTACAGTTATAGATACGAAGGGTATTTAATGCCTTAGGCATTCCTTTTACTGAGGCAAAGAGAAAAAAGATCCCTGCACCAATAAGTAGGAATGATATAAAATTGGTTATAAATCCTCTTTTAATTTCTTTCATACATCTTGCCTTAAAGCGATTTTGTTTTTACCATCCTTACAGTTATTTTAACAATATTACTTTTTTTGTTAATTTATGTCCAGAAATTTCCAATCGCACAAAATAGACGCCGACGGGAAGTCTGTAACTAAAGTCATCGTCACCGTGCCAGACGATTTCGTCGCATTGTCTCATCGTCTGATAGTCCCATTGTCGAACTAATCTACCCGAGGCATCGTAGATTTTTAAATTGAATTTTGGGATTTTAGATTTGAGATTTATTTGGTGCTTGGGATTTGGGACTTGGAATTTAATCGTAAGATTTTCGCTGAATGGGTTAGGGTAAACCTCTAACCCATATCCTATCTCTGGTATATTAACTCTTGTTTCCTCCATCTTTAAATTGCCTGTTGGATTGCGCTTGTAGTAAATTTCCCAGTTTCCATCCCGATTATCTTCCCACACTACATGGACCATACTGCCTGAAACTGCAATAGAGGGAAAGACAGAAGAATTGGGATCGCTGGTAAGTGGTATCTCGGGTTCCCATGATGTGCCATTATCAAGAGAGCGTCTGTAGTAAATGTCAATAGGTGGTCCCGCCGGACTATATCGGGCTACATGGACATATGTGCCTGAAACCGTAACAGAAGGATAGAATGAATTTGTGGCAAGTTGTGTATCGGTTCCCCAGGTCGTGCCACCATCAAGAGAGCGCTTATAATAAAGATTATTGCCTCCACCACGAAGGTCATCCCAGACGATATGGACATTCATCCCTGAAACTGTAATACATGGTTGGTCTGAAGTGCTTGGTTCGCTGGTAAGGCGTGTGTCTCCTTGCCAATTTGTCCCACCATCTATTGAACGCTTATAATAAATCTCGGCATTCCCATCCCGATTATCCCACCAGACACAGTGAACATCTGTCCCTGAAACTGCAATAGAAGGACTCTGTGAATTATTTGGGTTATTCGTGAGGCGTGTATCAATCCCCCAATTTGTCCCACCATCTATTGAACGCTTGTAGTAAATCTCCCAGTTTCCATCACGATTATCATACCAAACACAATGAACATTCATGCCTGAAACTGCGATAGAAGGATACCATGAATTATTTGGGTTATTGGTGAGACGTGTGTCAATTCCCCAATTTGTCCCACCGTTGGTTGAGCGCTTATAGTAAATCTCATCGTTTGCATCGCGTCCCTCGCGCCAGACCAGATGTATATTTGTGCCGGAAACCGCAATAGCAGGAGCTATTGAATAACTCGGATTATCAGTAAGACGCATATCTGCTATCCAACTCACTCCAGCATCTATAGAACGCTTGTAGTAAATCTCAGAATTTCCATCTCGATAGTCATACCAGACGACATGAACTGTATCATTGATCGCCGCAATACACCGGGCGTTGTTGTATGGGTTAGAAGATTGAGCCGGGTCAAAGGTAAGCCTCATCTCGGGTTCCCATTGGGCAGAAAGAGATGATCCAAAAAGAAATATAAGGAATAATAGGCAAGGCCTATAGAAAATAAAATTTTTCATAACATCCTCCTTTCACTATATTATAACTTTATTTTGAAATTTGTCAAGGGCGTTGCAACTTTAAAATAGCAACTTTTCTTTCGTTTCTTCTCAACCTTAAGGCTTTATAAGTTTTGTTGATTGATAAGTTTTTTTATCTTGTGTAATATTTAGGAAGTAAATTCCGCGGGGGAGGTCGGAAATACTTTTATCATTAAGAATTAAGGAATTAGAAATAGTTGTGGAGATTAAGGTCTTGTATACACTTCTTCCCAGTGCATCATAAAGAATAATCTTCAAAGGAGGGGCTATTGGATTGGCAAATTTTATAGAAATTTCTTCATTGAAAAAATAAGAGAGAATTTCAGGTTGGCTTTCTGAACTTGGATTAGAAGAAAACTCTTCAACACCAATTATTGAATTGAGACTGATAACCGTGAAATCTTCGTAGGTGCCGTTACCAGTGCTGAGCCCAACCGCATAGATATTGCCATCTAAACCATAGACAACGTCATAGGCCCTGTCGGCATTATTTCCAATTCCATCATAAGTGTAAACCCATCGTTCAGCCCCGTTGGTGGTCAAACTGATGACACCAAAATCTGGGGCTGGATAAGTCTCGGTGACATCCCCAGCCACATAGAGATTACCATCCGAACCGTAAATAATCTTATTGGCTTGGTCATACCACCAGCCAGAACCATTATATTGGTAATCCCATCTTAAAGCCCCACTCGAGGTCAAACTGATAACAGTAAAGTCATCCAGTTGCTCTCCTGAGGCAAACCCCGTGACATAAACATTGCCATCTAAACCGTAAGCTATAGAAGTTGCTGTCTCCGCATAGTATCCTGCATAAGCAAAATATCGGTAAATCCATCTGAAAGCTCCAAATCTGGTTAAACTAAGCACGGTAAACTCAGGACCAAAGTCTGGCCATTCACAAAACCCTGCTACATAGAGATTCCCATCCAAACCATATGCAATGTCCCAGGCATAGTCCACACTGTGCGCAGGCCCATCATAGCAATAAACCCATCTTTCAGTTCCATTTGTTGCTAAACTAATTACGGTAAAATCTCCAGAACTACCAATCCCTGCACTATATCCCGCAATATAAAGATTTCCATCTTCGCCATAAATAATGGACCAGGCTTCGTCATCGAAGTTTCCAGGTCCATCGTAGCGATAAACCCATGTTTCGTTTCCGTTAGAAGTTAAACCAATAACTACTATATCATTATCCTCCATTGGATCAGCCCCGATACTTGTCCCTGCCACATAGAGATCACCATCTGCTCCGCAAACCATGCAATTTGCTTTCTCATAAGGACGGGCTCCGGGTCCGTTATATTGGTACATCCATCTCTCATCACCATTGGGGGTCAAACTGACAACTGTGATATTCCAGCGCTCTATGTCCTCATTAGTATGGCCAGCAGCATAGATATTTCCATCAGCACCATAAACAATAGATTTTGCGGCATCCACATCGTTTGCCAAGCCATCATATGTATAAACCCATCTTTCTGTTCCGGTAGAAGTCAAACTGGTAACTGCAAAATCCCAATTGGGATTTGAAGGACTACCCGACGTCACAATTTCACCTCCCACATAGAGATTTCCATCCGTCCCGTAAACTATTGAATGGGCTCGGTCATCATAGTTTCCTGCGCCGTTGTAGGTGTAAACCCATCTTTCAATCTGACCAAAAAGCAGAAAAGGTAGAAACAATAGTATAATAATCAGAAAGATTTTTTTATGTGCCATAATTGTACCTCCTAAAAATCGAACCGTTATTGCTTTCAGGGTTTTACAAGTTTTATTACCGAATAAATTTTCTCGGCGCCAGAAATCGAAAGAAAATAAATCCCTCTCGGCAGGTTTGAAATAGTTTTATCACTAAGAATTAAGAAATCAGAAATAGTTGTAAAAATCGAAGTCTCGTAAACCTTTCTCCCTATTGCATCATAAATAGCAATCTTCAAAGGAAAGTTTATTGAACTGGCAAATCTTATGACGATTTTATTGATGAAAAAGGAATTGAGAATTTCGGGTGATACTTCTAACCACTGATTGGACGAATATTCTTCAACACCCACGAGTGTTGGCTCAAGGCTGATAACCACTAAATCCTCATTAGGGCTGCTGCCATCAGTTACTCCTGCAGCATAGATATTACCGTCTTGGCCATTAACCATTGCCATGATCTGGTCAGGCATATTCGCTGGTCCATTGTATCTATAAACCCATCTTTCTGTTCCTGTATTTGTAAGGCTTGTTACTGTAAAATCGCTGCCGGTGCCGGCGCCAATACTCCATCCCCCTGCATAGATATTCCCATCTTGACCATAAACAATTTGACGGGCTCTGTCATTGTCGTTTCCAGGACCATTATATGTGTAAACCCAATTTTGAGTTCCTGTATTTGTAATACTTATCACTGCTAAATCGAACTTAGTACTACTGACAGCGCGATAACCCGCAGCGTAAATATTCCCGTCCTGCCCGTAAATAACCGCCTCTGCCATATCGTCGTAATTTGTGTAATTTTTGTAAATCCATCTTTCTGCTCCTGCGGTAGAAAGACTTATTACTGTAAAATCAGTATAATAATTAGAAGAAGTAGTATACCCAGCCGCATAGATATTGCCGTCCAGACCATAAACAATTGAAAAGGCGATATCACCTGAATTCGATGGCATACCATTATATTTGTAAATCCATCTCTCTGCCCCGGTAGTCCTTTTAAGACTTATTACGGTGAAATCAGTAATTGTTCCAACACCCATAGTATATCCCGCAGCGTAGATATTTCCGTCTCCGCCATAAACAATCGAATATCCAACATCGAACATTATACCACCATGATATGTATAAACCCACCTTTCGGTGCCGCTGCTTGTAAGACTGATGACCGTGAAATCCTGGTAGTTACTATTACTTGTATAGACTTCTCCCGCAACATAAATATTACCATCTGCGCCATAAACAATTGAATGCGCTTCATCTTTGTTGTTATTTAGTCCATTATATGTATAAACCCATCTTTCGGTTCCACTACTTGTAAGACTGATAACTGCGAGGTCAACACCGGTACCGATTCCAATGCTGATGCCCGCCACATAAATATTACCATCTGCGCCATAAACAATTGAGCGTGCCTGTTCATTGCTGTTTGCTGGTCCATTGTAGGTATAAACCCATCTTTCTGTCCCTGTGCTTGTAAGACCAATAACTGTAAAATCCCAGCCATTAGTACTATTTACATAACTTTGTCCCACCACATAAATATTACCATCTGCGCCATAAACAATTGCTTTGGCAAAATCAATACTGTCACCAGGTCCGTTATAACGGTAAATCCATCTTTCAATTTGGCCAAAAAGGACCGCTGGCAAAAGTATTAAGTAGATAAATAAAGTCATTTTTTTATTCATTGTGCCTCCTTCTGTTTTGTCATTTCAAACTTTTATGGTTTTACAAGTTTCGCCACAGGATAATGTTTTTTACAGCCCGAAATCGAAAGAAAATAAATCCCTTTCGGCAGGTTTGAAATACTTTTATCACTAAGAATTAAGAAATCAGAAATGGTTGTAGAAATTGAGCTCTTGTATACCTTTCTCCCTATTGCATCATAAAGTGTAATATTCAAAGGTGGGTTTATTGGCTGATTAAATCTTATGGCAATTTTTTCGTTGAAAAAAGAACTGAGAACCGCATCTTGGTCTACAGGCTCTGGCATAGGCTCCTCTTCAACATCAACAATTGTTGGGTCAAGACTTATTACTCTAAAAAGAAAAGGCGCTGTCATGGCATCGCCTGCTATATAAATATTCCCATCCTCGCCGTAAGCAACTGAATTGGCCCTATCATCCGAGCCTGCCGGTCCCGAATTTTTGTAAACCCATCGCTCTGTGCCGGTGTTTGTAATGCTTATAACTATGAGCTCATAATCACCACTGACAGGATTATAGCTCCAACCTCCGGCATAAAGGTTATTATCTGTGCCATAGGCAATTGAATAGGCATCATTGCCATTGTATTGCGAATCCCCATATCTGTAGACCCAATTTACTCCCATGGATGTCGTAAGACTTATAACTGTTAAATAAGATATTGTGCCACTCAGGTCGTAGGAGCGTCCAGCCGCATACAGGTTCCCATCAGGACCATAGATAATTGAAGAAGCCCTGCCGGAAGAGGTTTCAAAGGGGTCATCAAACCTGTAAATCCATCTCAGTGCACCTGCTGATGTAAGACTTATAACCGCAAAATAGACACCATAATACCCTGCGGCATATATGTTGCCATCGGCACCGTAAACAATCGAGAAGCCGGCATCAGGGTCCGGAGTACTATATCTTTGAACCCATCTCTGGACACCTGTATTACCACTACAGGAGGCAACGACGAAATCATAACCAGAAGGGGGATCCCAGCTCGCCAGAGCAGCATACACATTACCATCAGCACCACGAACAGCTGACCACGCCTCATCATTGTAACCGCTATAATCGTAGGTCCAAACCCACCGCTCAGCGCCTCCATTTGTAAGGCTTATCACTATTGCATCTCCAATATATGTGATAAGATTGTATCTCCACTGGCCAGCGATATAGAGATTTCCATCTGAACCATAAGAAATGGAATGTGCTCTATCAGTAGCCTGAAAAGCAGGATTGTATCTATACACCCACCTTTGTCCGCCGTTGGTTGTAAGACTAATTGCCATAATGTCCCAGTAATTAAGATTCCAATCTCCGGCTGCATAAATATTTCCATCAACGCCATAAACCATTGCACAAGATCTACTTACATGGCTTGGTGGCGAACCAGGATTAAACTGGTAAACCCATCTCTCCGTCCCGGCATTACTTGTAAGACTAATTACTGTAAGAGAATTAGTAGTATCATTCAGTCGAGTTTGTCCGCCAGCATAAATATAGCCATCAGCGCCATAGGCAACTGACACAGCCGCCGCTGTGCCCTGTCCGCCGTATGTGTATACCCACCTTTCAACCTGGGCAAAAAGTGCAAAAGGTAACAAGACGCTTATAAATATAATTAAAACCTTTTTATCTTGCATTTGTAATCTCCTTTATATTTATTTTATAATAATTTATGTCTCATTTTTGTTATTTTTACCACTAATTTATATTATTTACCAAGACTTTTAATGCCTTGTTTTACTACTTGACAAAATTTATTATTTTGACTAAAATATTTCCATGTTATTTAACAAAAAAGCCAATCTTCCATTTGAAGATAAAATTAGGGCGGTTGCGACCTATCTACAAAACGACCAGTCGTTAAGAAAAATAGCCCAAACCTTGGGTATTTCCCATCCTACCCTCTGGCACTGGGTAAGACGATACAAAAAAGAAGGCGAGGAGGGTCTTAAAGAAAAAAAATTACATAAAAAGAGGTTAGCAAAAAATATTGAGACAAAGGTGATGTTACTAAAGGAACGTTATCCTTTTCTGACTATAATAAAAGCACAACAACTAATGCATAGCGCTGGCATAAAAATATCAGAAAAAGGAATCTGGCAAATATGGAAGAGATATGGATTATCAAAAAGATCTATTCAGACTCCCTTGAGTCCTTTTGGCACTCCTAATTCTGAGACAATAGATGGACTAATGAGGACAAAGGACTTATTACAACTTGGAAAAACTAAAGACGCCGCTAAGATTCTGAATGACTTGCCTTGTTTATCTGAAGACCCAATTTTAAATGAAATTCCTGAAAACTTCCTTTCACCACGGAGAAAGCTTGATCGTCTATATCTTGGGTTTGGTAAAATTCCATTTCCTGAATACCTTAAAAATACAAGACGCATCAAGAGACTTTTGGAAAATAAGGGATATTTTTATTCTTCAATTATTACTTCATTTTTAGAGCTTCAGATCCTTGACTGGCTGGCAAATCCAAAGGAACAAATTAAAATTCTGAGAAGACTTCATGACAGGATGAGAAAGATCAAAGATGGCGTACTAAAATTTCATTATTTCTATGAGCGAGCCGCGGCTTATTGTAAACTTCTCCAAATAAAAAAAGCATTTAATGACGTCGAAAGGTGTCGAAAACTTATTTACTTTCTTTCCAGTCCTTATTTTTGGGAAAACTATGGAGACCTTTTGACCTATATTGGCAAAGACAAAAGTGCATGCTATTTTTACAAGAAGGCTTTCGAAAAAGAAACAAATCAGGAAGCAGTTGCAAGGCTTGCTTTAAAGATAGCGCGCCGTGGATATGGAATGGCTGGTGAATATGCTGAGTGCAAGAAGTTACTCACAAAAGCAGAAACAACAAGGGTTTCAGCGGGTTTTGGTGCACTTTATGCACTCACCAGGGCTTATCTATCTTTTGGTCAGGGTAATCTTGATGAGGCATTACAGTTCTTCCTTGAATCCATGAAGAAATGCGAGAAAGAAAAACTACATAATTTTCTCTATGCTGTTTCATCAGGATTAGCAACGATTGCAATGGCATTAGGAAAGAAAAACGAGGCAAAATTTCATCTTCAAAAATACCTGCCTTTGATGAAAAAATATAGATTAAAACCAGAAGAATTAATTTTGAGATGCCTCTTATATTCTGTTACGAGTATCTCTAAAAAATTCATTTTGATTTCACCCTTGTATTTGCTAAATCTTCTAATACAAGCCAAACTAACAATGAAAACAGCAAATTATCAAAGAGCCCGCCGTTATGCACAAAGACAAGGTTTGATGGGTCTATTCCATCGCTGGGTTATTTTCTTCTCTGAACCCATTTTGTATCTTCTTGAGAAAGGGAGACAGGTCGGGCTGCCCAGGGCAATTCTTAAATTTCCTATTTTTAATCAAAAGATGTCTGTCTACCATATAAAATTTTTAGGTAATTTAGTCATTTTTAAAAATCAACAATATTTGAAGACAAAACTGAGACCGAGAGAAAAGGCATTGTTGATTCATTTTACTTTAAGAATCAAGGAACCTCACCGAACTATGCCGATAAAAGACATTTTGAAAAATTTCTGGCCTAAAAGTATAAACCCGTCAAGCCTTTTATCGCATCTTCTGGTGCAGTTAAAAAGGAAAATGAGGCTACCAGGTTATTTAATTACAATTAACACAAGGTATCCGGAGCCGGTTCTGGTTAATCGTGGGATCTATCTTACGACAGATTATAATGATTTTGAAATCTCTCTTGCCCAGGCAAAGGCACTGGAGCGGACGGGTGAGTGGGGTTTTGCCAGAAAAGAATATTTGCGGGCATTCAAGTTATTTCGTGGTGAGCCGTTCAGAAAGATGTATGACCAGTGGAGCGAGGACATGCGGCATAGAATTTTGACACAATTGGAGACCGAGACGGTAAACTTTGCAAAAAGCTGTCTGGTCCAAAATAACAAATGGGATGCTAAAAAAGTATTGGAAAAGATCTTGAAAATAATTCCCGACTCAGAAGAAATTAAGAATTTGTTAAATGGTAATCGAACAAATGGTTAAGTAAAATTAATATGAACAGATTTATTCAACATTTGAATATTTCAAAATTTTGAAATATTCAAATTGTCTAATTATCTTTGAGTCTCTTTTCCTCGGAGAATATTGTTTCTTTCAGCTTCCGTCTCTTAACCTCTTAATTTCTCAACTTCTGCTCTTTAATTTTACGAGCGTTTATCTCAAAAGTATCGCCTTTTTGGTCTCTTTATAATCACCCGCCTTCCCTATGGGTTCTACGACAAGACGCACAAAATAGACACCGGCCGGAAGTTTGTGACCGCTGTCGTCTGTAGCATCCCAGACGACACTGGTTAGATGGTTTGATGGTTGAATGGTTAAATAAAACACCGATACTGCAATACTCCTAACCCCGATTATTCACACGCAATGTCATTGCGAGCCCTTACCGACAGCAAAGGGTGTGGCAATCTCTGAATTGTTCGATAACAAATGAGATTACTTCGGCGCTTCGCTCCTCCTAATGACAAAAAGGAAAAAACAGAGTGTCAAAATTTTTTACTATTAAAAAATGCCACAAACCCGCTCCTATCGTATGTTTGAGCGAAATTCATCAAAAACGGTGTATGAATAATCGGGGCTAACACCCGGCCTTCAAACAGGATTTTGAATTTGCTTTAGAGGAAGGAGGTCCTTTTTATGGCTCTTGATTTTGCTCTGATTTTGTATAAGATTTAATTGAGGAGTAAGCAATGTCTGAACGAAGTGCTGATTGGCTAAAGCAGGCAGAAAGGGATTTCGTCCATGCTTCTAATTCTTTAAAATTGGGTGATTTTGAGTGGGCTTGTTTTGCCTCACAGCAGGCAGCCGAAAAGGGATTAAAAGCCGTTTACGAAATAAATAATTTAAGTGCCATTGGACACTCTATTATCGGGTTATTAAAGGGACTGGAAGAGTTTTGTCAAGTTCCGAATAAGTTATATTATTATGCGCGGATATTAAGTCGATACTATATTGAAACGAGATATCCTAATGGGTTTCCCGAAGGTAGTCCTTCAGAATATTTTGATGAGAATATCGCAAAGGAGGCAATAGATGCTGCAGAGGAAATACTCAAATGGTGTAGAGGTATTGTCAGTAAATAAAACCCAGATAATAGAACGACTAAAAAAAATAGCACGGCAAATAAAAGAGGAACACCCTGAAATTGTAGATATTATTCTATTTGGTTCTTTTTCAAAAAATGTATATGTGCCATTTAGCGATATTGATATAGCGATTATCGTGGAAAAGTCGGATAAAAATTTCATTCAGCGTCAAGATGAATTTATTGATTATTTTTTAGAAATGCAAATAGATGTAAACTTAGTAATTTACACTAAAGAGGAGATTGCAAATATGGTTGTGGCGGGGAATAACTTTGTTCAGGAAATAAAAAAAGGGCTCCCACTTCTTTCATAATGATTGTAGCAACAAACTGAGTGATGGTTATTTTTGCGATTCAACTCAAGGTCCACCGGAATGGTTGAATTTCATATTTTTTGTTTTTCAATAGCTTTCAAAAATATTTTCACCACATCGACATCAAACTGAATGCCGGAAAGTCTTTTTAATTCAGTAATTGCCTCTTTTTGAGGTCATCGCATCATATATAAGTAGGTAAATCCGAAATTCTAATCCCCTCAGGCGAACTAAATCCTTCATCCCGTTAGATAACATTTATCTAATGGGGCAGGTAAATTTTAAGAAAAAGATTACAGTGATTTCTTAAAGGTTATGAGGTTAAATGGTTAGATGGTTTGGTAGTTGGGGTTTATTTGTTATGCAGGACAATATTGGGGGTATTGATTCTCTATGTAAAGTCAATAGTTAATTTAGATATCTTTTTTCGTCGTAAGGCTCCTTGTTTCTCAAAACTGCATAAACAATCTCGGCTAATTTTTTCGCCAATGCTCTTAATGCCTGT